>ENA-OQAS01000351-OQAS01000351.1-human-gut-metagenome-genome-assembly--contig:-NODE-351-length-24363-cov-11.578355_pt1 | contig 24363 bp, 28 predicted proteins | sample MGYA00242733_ERZ504523 | MGnify/ENA primary metagenome ERZ504523 (study PRJEB26092, sample SAMD00036239) | human gut metagenome | host: Homo sapiens | study: EMG produced TPA metagenomics assembly of...
CTTGGGAGACCCCGATATACCGCAACCGCCATGGACGTGGCACGCGTACGCCCATGTTTGGTACCAGACTGCCCCGGTACCGTACCAGAAGCGGTATGTTCGACGATATGCTGGTGGCGCAAATCCGCAGACTCAACGGGGCATGGCCTGAGCTCATAGCTCCGGTCCAATTCGCTGTGGAGGATGTTCCGCCATCCGATCCCGCGCCTTGGGAGGACGTTCCGCATCTTGGATCGCAGTCATTTCCCGCCGGGCACGGCATTCCACCCCGTATCGTGCTGTACCGTATGCCGCTGCAATCGCATGCCCGTAACCGTATGGACCTGCAATTCGCAATCAGGGACGAGGTGGTCTCACGTCTGGCGGAAATCTACGGACGCCGTCCGGAAGAAATAGATCCTGATTGGGGCATGTGACTTTCAACGGACAACAGTCATATCCTGATTCGCCCAGACCTGCTCTCTGGCCTCCTTCAAATCGACGGCGCCGATGATGGCAAGTCCGGCGAGTTTCGCACCGGACACATCTTTCTGTCCGACACGAAGATTCCAGACCACGGCTTGGGCGGGATCCTTCAAACGGATGGCGGCGACATCGCCATCATTAATATCGGCGATGCGCACCGACGTCGAAGCCGAGGGACGGATGGCGATTTCACGCCTGTCCACTTGTTTGCCGTCCGTGTCGTAAGCCGTCATGATCGCTGTCCGATCCTCATCCGCGGTGTTGACGAAGCCTACCGTCGCGGTGGATTGGTCAGGAACCGCGATGGCGGAGATCTTCGCCGGAGCGGACGCATTGACTAGGGCGAAATCGGATTGTCCATCGGGGCCATCGTCTGAAATCTTCGCCGTGGCAGACACCGGTTCGGAAGCGGCTATGGCGATGCCAGTAGCGGATTTTGGAACGTCTCCAAGATCGATGGCGGACGCGCGGTTCGCCTTCAGCTCCTGCTGATTGGTCTGCTGTGCCCCCTTGGAGTCGATCAGGATACGGTGACATCCGTTTTGCGGGACGTATACAGGTACAGTGTCGCATGATCTCCGCCATTCAAGCCGTAGAGGGCCAGAGATTTCGCGAAAGCGTTATTCGGAAGCGCATAATCCGATCCCCTTGGGGTCAATCCGTCCATGGAGACGGTGCGGACGATTGCGGCCACAGGAGTGTCAGTTCCAGTCACCGTGGCATACAGCGCGTCTTGGCCGGAAGCAGCTGCGGAAAGATTCAGTACCGTTTCCTTGCCTGAGGCCACGGTCAGCGTCGATCCGGTGGAGAGCGCCAGCGCGCCGGATTTGTCGGAGCCCCAGATTCTGATGGTCACCGATGTGTCTTGGCGGAGGGATTGGCCACAACAAGCTGTTGCGTCAAGCCGGTCTTCGTACCGGAAAGCAGGAACGCCTGTTTCAGCGCCGGCACGACGCAGGAGGCTGCTGATACGCCCTTCAAATCACCGTCCGTGGCCCATGACATCACTGAGGAAACCGCGCCGGTACCGTTCGAAGCCGTCAGCAGACGCGTGTCTTGCAATCGGGAGCCGTCATCGACATTGCCGGAAGCCACAAAGATGTCATCGGACGAGTCGTCTTTTTTGTCCAGCATCGACACGGATGCCGTCATGTCGGCTCCCATCGAGGCGACGGATGAATGGAACACCGAACCGAAGGCGGCGTATCTCGCGGAAGACGCGATATTGCCGTTGGATGCCTGGTATTCGCTATCTCCATAGGCATCGGTATCGGCAATGGTCATGCGAGACGGGCAGTACGTCTGCCGCTGCCGGGGGCTGACGGTACGACCCACCGAGGAGCGTTCCACCGTGGGCGTGTCCACATGCAGCATGATGGCCGGTATATGAGCGTCACGGCCATCAGGACCACGATGAGCAACACCGAGATTACGGCAAGCGCAATACGCAAAGGCGTATTGGGACGAGAATGTCTGCTCATGCTTCCTCCAGACCCTGACGACGAATGCGCGGAAGCGCCACCAGGCAATACGCTACAAGAACGACGCCCATGCACCACAGCCATGAACGACGCCACACACTTGAGCCGGCCTTATCAAGCCCGCTTCGATCGATATGCTGCTTGGATAGATCCTGAACCGTCAAACGATAATACGTGCCATTATCCAGACTGACGACATTCTGTGTCCCGTCGGAGGCTCCAATGTTCGAATTGAGCTGGTTCGAGGCCTCTCGCTGCGCTTTGTCGCCGTTCTGCTTGATAACGTAAATGCCGCCGAAACCCAACTTGCCAAGCTCGTTGATGGCATCGGAATCGGCATTGGCCAGCAACTGGGCGCAATCCTGCGCAATGGTTCTGCTGGACCCGTCGGAACGTCCCGAAACCACTTCGACGCGTTGCGCGGGAGAGCTGTCAATCAAGTCGCCACGACCGGTACGCATCACACTGTAGCTGACCGATTCGGCGCTATCGGCACGCAAGGCAAGCACGCGACGTGCATCATCCTGCCCAAGGAAATCGGTCGCCACCATCGGCAGTCCAGCATCGCTGTCTTTACCTGGCTGTGATCGCATTCGACATAGTTGAATCCCGCACAGGCCACGACGGAGACGGCCAGCAGGCAAACCAATACGGCACGACCCACATGCGAGGCAATCGACACTGCCTTCGAGCCGCGTCCTTCGATTTCGACGGCGCCGGTCTTCTCATGCTGTCTCAGCATGACGAAACGTCGAACCGCGCCGCCCGACATCATGCAGATGCAGGCGAGCAAGCCCATCATCGCATATGTGGTTCCCGGAAGCATGGAACCGGAGACCGGACCATCCACATCGACGGCCACCGCAATCGCCACGGACAGCAAGGCCGTCGCCAATCCCGCGAACACGGCGATCCACATCATACGGGACACGCGCAGCACGAAAGGCAACACCAATGACACCGCGGCCAGCAATACGATCAACGCCAGCATGGAAACCGCCACATACCGCCATGCGCCACCGTCGGCGCCGATGCCGAACACCCGCAGCAACAGATCGGACAGATTCGCGACGACCGGTTTGCCATCATGCGTGGAGGAGGGCAGCATGACGCTGCCGAACAGCTGACGCCATGTACCGTCGGAAGCGAAACGAACGGCATTGACCAACGTCGGCGCGCATACGAACGCCGCCGGAAGCGGAATCAGCAGCAACGCGGGCTTATGGGAGCGGACGAACAGCAGGAATCCCAGGAAGGTGAGCATCAGCGGCAGCAACAACTGCGGCTGCGCGGCGACGACCGGAATGAAACACAGCGCCGCAACCGCCGCCGCCTGGACCGACGCGTGGGGATTGACCAGATCCTCCGTCCGATACATGCCGACCGCACGGAACGAGAAGGCGAAAGCGGCCGGAAGAAACACCATGACCGTCAGCATCGTGACATCCGCGTCATCATAAAGTCCCATGGACAACGCCAACGCGAACCACGCCAACGCGACCACGCAGCGCACCGCATCCGAGCGGGTGAAGATGCCGGCCAGCGCCCAGAAGGAAAACACCATGAGCGGGGCTGCAAGGAAGAACATCAGTCCGACAGCTCCGGCAACATGTCCACCAGTGAGCACCGACGCCAGCGCAAGCACCAACAGCCATGGCGCGTTAGGCGCACTGATGCCCGTGCCTGAGGCATACGACCATGACGTGGTCGCGGTATGAAGCAACTGGGTGAAGCTCGCGCCCGTGGGCAACAGCTGTGCGGAATACATCGACGCACCCGAACATACGGAACGAAGCACGTCCCAATACAGCACGACTATCCATATGCCGGCAATCAGCGCCGCGCCGAAGGCCAATCCCCATCTACGCAGCAACCGTTTACGCAGATGGTCCTTCTCAAGAGGACTGAGCAGCACGACATCCCTCTGGTCGTGCAACGCACGGCGACGGTCGAGCCATTCCCTGACCTGCCGATGATTCGCAGACAGCGTGGATAGCGATTTAAGCGTGACCTTGCTTTGCCTGCGCAACCGCGCATGGGCGCGCCAAGCACCCCGCAGACGCAGCAGCGCACGCCACGGCATCGCCAGCTCGCAGCATGCATGATACGGCTGTTTGCGCGCCAAGCAAAGCACGGCCAATCCCAACGACTGGATGATGGACCACAGCCAAAGCAACGGCCACCATGAACGGTGCATGTCAGTGTACGCGTATTTGGCATTCGCCTCGCGTACGGCAAGATACGGATCGATGCGACCGTCCTCGTCTTCCACAGGCGCCCGTTCTTGGAACGGATTCCTTCGAATCGGGCTCTTCTGTGGGCGATGCGAGCCTGGGGAACCACTACGACACGCCCACCGCCAAGACATATGCGGCGGCACAGGTCCGTGGATTCCGCGAAGGTGCCGAACCAGGGGTCAGCCCCTTCGAACGCACGCAACGTAGCCAACGGCACCAACGCGCCCGATAGGGAGACCGACAGCACATCCTGACGCCCGTCATATTGCTCCTGGTCAGGCTCGCCGTCGACCACCAAGGAAACGACATCATGGTGCCCGGCATACAAACCCACATTGTGCAGGTTCTTCGCCTGCCAATCCAACTGCTTGGCACCGAGCAGCGCGGCTGTCGGCGTGTTTCTCCACGCATCCAGCAATGTCTCGAAGCACCGGTCATCCGCCGGCCGCGAATCGTCATGCAAGGTCCACAACGCGCGGATGCCGGCATCAATGCCGATCTGATCCATCGCACGCGTTACAGCGTCCATGAAGGACGCCGCCTGCTTCACTCCCACCAGAATGACCCTCACCGTTTTGGCTTCCGGCACTTCCGTAAGCACATCCTGTGATGAGTGAATGACTTCGAAGGTCATCTGCATGGCTGCTCGATCTGCCCCGTGCAATCGGCGATAACGATCATCCTGGAAGCATGCGCTGCGCAAGCACCGCTCCAACGGTAGAAGCGAGGAATCGAAGGTCATGCTGCGCGGTGATCACCGCAGCCACGGACATATCGACGTCCTGCCGATGCGTATACGGTCTGCTGTTCAGCACATCGGTCACGATTGTCTGGATATCGCTGCTGGCGTTAGAATTCATAATTTAAGTGTACGCACGGGACGCACCATGCCTTCAAGCCCGTTCCTTGTGCTCTTTTTTGTAGCGACGACGCTCACGCTCGCTCATACCGCCCCAGATGCCGAAACGCTCATCATGGTCGATGGCCCATTTCAGACACTGTTCACGGACTTCACACTGGGCGCAAACCCTCTTCGCATCCCTGGTGGAACCGCCTTTTTCCGGGAAGAATGCTTCGGGATCGGTCTGCGAGCACAGCGCTTTGTGCTGCCAAGACACGTCATCATCCCGCTTGAACAAACCCCACAGTTCAGCAAGCGGATTCTCAGAAGACTCATCAGTCACGCCCCACATGAGTCCTCCCATAATTGTGTGCGCACCTTTTATGCGCATACTTTCACACCGCTTCAAATTACACACACGCAATGTAATTTTGTCAAGTTTCCCCGTGTCAATGCCTATATTTCAGAAAATCCATGCTAAAGTTCAGCAATCTGGGGTCTACAGTCGCAGAATCGGTGAAAATCGGCCATTAACCCTATAATTGCCCATTTGGATAGTGGTAGGTTCTAAAAGCATTGCGTCAAACGCGCATCTCAATCAGGAAGGCAACACCGTGGCAACGTCATCAACCGGCAATAAGCTTCCTAACATCAATGGTCTTCAGGATGCGAAACCACGTCACAGCCTGGGATATCGCGTGCAGCATCACGTCAGGACCGCAGTCGCCGCGGCAATCGCCGCGACTCTGGTGTTCGTCGCACTGCAGCTGCCGCTACTTGGATGGACGTCAATGGCATCATCAAGAACAATTCGGTCGGCGTGATCGGCCAGGGTTCCCTGAATACGGACGCATCCATCATCGATCCGAACTCCGGCAAGCCGATCGAGTTCGTGCTGATCGGACAGGATTCCCGTGACGGCGCGGAGAACCAAGCCATCGGAGGCAGTTTCGATGACGTCATCGGCAACCATCAGCCGACACCGCCATGATTGTGCAGATCTCCGCCGACCGCAAGGAAATCAACCTGGTCTCCATTCCACGAGATTCCCTGGTGGACGTGCCTCAGTGCGAAACGTCGAAGGGCACGATTCCCGCACAGTATAACGTCATGTTCAATTCCATCTTCGCAGGTGCCTACAAAACCGGCGGAGATCTCTCCTCGGCGGCCAGCTGCACGCTGAACGCCGTGAACAGTCTCACCGGGTTGAATATTCAGAACTTCATCGTCGTGGACTTCGCCGGCCTGGTCAAGATGATTGATTCAGTCGGCGGCGTGGACCTGTGCATTCCGCAGAACGTCAACGACCCGTACACCGGACTCAATCTCGACAAGGGCATGCACCATCTTGACGGCGTTGCGGCGACGCAGTACGCCCGGATCCGTCACGGCATAGGAGACGGATCCGACACCTCGCGTACCACACGTCAGCAGTATCTCATCAAGCAGCTGATGAGCGAGGCGCTCAGCAAGAATCTGTTCACTGATACCGCGCAGCTGTACCAGCTGGCGAAATCCGCGCTGAAATCGCTCAACATATCCCAAGGCATGGCTGATACCGCGGCTTTGGCGGGACTTGCATGAGCCTGAAGAATTTCACCATGACCAACCTGCAGACCCAGACCGTCCCCGTGGTCCCAGCACCGTCCGACCCCAACCGTTCCGTCTGGACCGACGAAGCGACAATCTCTGGGAGAAGATGCGAGCGGGCAAGCCGATTTTCGATACCGCCGATTCAAACTCGGGCGACTCCTCCGACACCAGTTCAGATAATTCAGCCAGCTCCGACGATTCCGGCACGACCGACAGCAACCAGTCGGACACCACTGCCGAGACTCCCGATCCCGTCACGGGACTGATCACCAAATCCGACGGCACGTTGGTCGATCCAAGCACTGGCGGCACCGTCGACCCGGATGACGGCTCCATTCATGACGCGACCACGGGCCAGTACATCGGCCTTGCGGATCGATACCTTAATGCGACCGTATGTGCCGTTCCGGCAAAGAACTGACGTAGACCACGCAATCACGTCCCCTTTCAACGTATGACGCAGGGACGAATCTTTTTGGAGGAACCATGAGTGAAGGCAAAGGAGCAAAAGAGCCTACGAGCGTGCCACCAAGTTTCATTCCGTCATCAGGACGCAAAAAAACCATGCCGTCCACGGATTCCTCCCGCTCGCAAAGCGCACCGAGCCAGCCAGCGAGTTTCGCACCGGCGAACGTTCCGACCATGCATCATCCGTAAAACCGGCCAAACGCACGGCGCGTCCTTCTTCCTCGGTTCCGCAAAGCTTCCAGCCTGCGGCACGGGCAACGAGCGAGACAAGAAGAAACCCTTCATCATCTCCGGTGTCCTTCGCTCCAGAACATACCCGCACGGCCAATCCAACGCAGCAGTTCCGGGGGTCATCCTCCGTCTCCACGGCGCTCCGATCTGTTCCATCCTCTCCAGCGACGGCTTCCGTGCCAAAAAGAAGACCTCGCGTCGGACGTATCGTCCTTTCCATTTTCCTTGTACTGATTCTCGCACTGGGAATAGGGGTATTCTCCGCTTGGAACTGGGTCGATGACCAGCTCAACAAACAGACCTGGCTGACATCCAAAGCGGACACCGCCGGCGAAAGCTGGCTTATTCTTGGCTCCGACGAACGTGAGGGCACCATCGGAGACGCCGGCGACGTCGAAGGTTTCAGAACCGACACCATTCTTGTACTCACCAAGCCGAAGACAGGATCGTCCTCGCTGATTTCCATTCCTCGCGATTCCCTGGTGGAAATCGATGGGAGCTATATGAAGATCAACGCCGTGGCGCAGCTGTACAGCCGCAAACAGTTGGTCAACGAGGTGGAGGACATCACCGGCCAGAAAATCAACCATGTGGCAATGGTCCGCTTCGGCGGACTCGTCAAAGTGGTCGATGCCTTGGGAGGCGTGGACCTATGCTACGACCAGAATGTGAATGACCCTTATTCGGGTATGAACTGGACCGCCGGATGCCACACCGTGGACGGCAACACCGCTTTGGCGTTCTCCCGTATGCGATATGCCGATGTGCAAGGCGATTTCGGCCGTGCCGCACGTCAGCGCCAGGTGATCAACGCCATCGTCAAGAAGGGCGCTTCCAAACAGACGCTCACGAATTTCAACAAGACCAAAAAGGTCGCCGCAGCGGCGTTGAGCTCCGTAACCGTGGATGAGAAAGCATCGACTTCCTCTCTGCTTCGGATGGCGTTGGCTTTCAAAAGCGCCTCAGGCAAGGATGGCATTTCGGGAAGCGTGTATTGGACCGATCCGGACTATTACGTCGATGGGGTCGGATCGTGCGTTCTGCTGGATGACGCGAAGAACATCCAGCTTTTCTCCGAACTCTCACACGGCACGCATTCCGCAGGAACCGTGGGCACGCTGGCCGAACAGCAAAACTGACGACACGCCGGAGGATGTGGATAACCCACATTCTCCGACCACAACCCTCATATTGGCTTGCGGCATGCCGCCGCTCTTGCCCATGCTGGCCGTATGAACAAAAAGGCCCCTCACCGTATAAGCGAACAACATCTCACTGTATTGAGTTGGAGCGCGCCTTTGCTGGCGCAGCTCATCATGCTGATTGTCATGTGTATGCAACGTCATTGGCTCTATGCGGCGATGCTCGCTCCGAGTCTGCTCGGCAGCGCATTGATGCTCATCACCATGATCATGCGCGTCAGGCATGAAGAAACGAACAGCAACACCATTACTGGAAGCGATTCGCCGGTTCCAACGCATCATAACGGAAACAAAATCGACCATGCTCAGCTTTTCGCCGACATGCCGTCCATAAGTTTTGAGCATCTGCATGGCCTGGACAACGACCCGCTCATATGGCGCACCATCGTGCGTAATTGGCTTGTCCGTTCCCCAACGAACGGCATCGGCATGTCAGAACATGGCATATTCCATATAGATCTGGCATCATCCGGACCACATGCCATGGTCGCGGGGACCACAGGCTCGGGGAAATCCGAACTGCTGATCAGTTGGTGCATGGCATTGGCGATTCGGCATAGTCCTCAAACCCTCCATTTCGTCTTTCTGGATTTCAAAGGAGGATCGACCTTCAACGCTTTGGAGCGTCTGCCGCATACCGTGGGCAACGTCTGCGATCTTGACCTCGCCCATGCCGTCCGTGCGCTGAACGCCATAGAACAAGAATTGGCACGCAGGGAGCCTTGGTAAGTGCCGAACGCGTTTCCAGATTCGACCAGCTTTCCCATCCCCCTGCACGGCTCGTGGTGGTCATTGACGAATTCCATGCATTGCGCGACCGTCTACCCGACTATATGCAGCGACTCAATCGATTGGCGTCGCTCGGACGCTCTTTGGGTATGCATCTCATCGTATGCACGCAAAATCCCATGGGTCAGGTCCATGCCGATATGAAGGCCAACATATCGCTGAGCATCTGCCTACGCGTCACCGACCAAATGCAATCGAATGAACTGATCGGCACCAAGGATGCAGCTTTGATTCCACCGGCCTTCCCCGGTGCCGCTTACTGTCATGACGGCCAACGCACTGTTCCTTTCCGCTGCAGCGCGGTCCATGACATTGATTCCTTGGTGCATGCCATCAACACCGCATCGGCATTCAGCGGCACCACCAATCCCTCCCCTTTGTTCTCCGCGCCGCTCGCACCACATGCAGGCAAAGACGATTTGACGGCGCCACAGCGAGAGGCATGGCACCATGTGCCTTTTGCTTTGAGCGACGACGGTGTACTCATCTCCACCGCATTCCTTGACGTAGGACACGGCAACATCGCCGTGATTGGCGCATGCGGAAGCGGCAAAACCAATCTGCTGCTCTGCTGCGCCAGCCGTCTCTATGAATCCGGTCGCTGCACCATCCGGTTCACACGCAAGACGAACAGCGAATGGACCACCGACGACGGCAGAACATCGCCGCAGCACGAACGCACCATATGGTTCGTGGATGACGCCGACGAATTGCTCTCCCCTTTCGCAGCCATGCCCGAAGCCGATAAGCTCAAGACCGCACTCGCCGATCCGTCCGTCACGGTAATCGCAGCTGTGGAAAAGCCGCAAAGCACCCTACTTGAACGTTGCCTCACACGTGTTGCGTTTCCTTGCGGAGAGAGAGCCACCGATGTGATGATGGGGATTCCCAGCGCGGTTCTCGACGGTTTCGGCGTCGATGACTATGCCATTGCCGGGCGTGGGGTCTTCATCCAACAAGCACGGGCATGTCCCGTGCAATGCGCGGAATTCCAAGGATTCTAAAAAAAACTTGGCTTCTTTTGCGAAAAGTCTTGAAAAATCATCCGATTCGTGGTTATCTAAATAACGGATAGAACGCCACTTATGGCAAGAGGAAGGCGATTACATGAGCAGTGCTTTCGATTGGCGAGCCAAGGCCGCGTGCCGGGATAAGGATCCGGAACTGTTTTTCCCGGTCGCAACACCGGTGCCGCCTATCAGCAAATCGAAGAAGCCAAGGCCGTTTGCCGTACCTGCAAGGTGATTGACGCGTGTCTGAAATGCGCGCTCGACACCAATCAGGACTACGGCGTTTGGGGCGGTCTGAGCGAAGACGAGCGGCGCGCGCTCAAGCGGCGCGCGATGCGTGCACGTCGCTCGCAGGCCATGCAGATGCAGGTCTGATTCTTTTCAGGGCATATGGAAGGGCCGTCGATTCGATGGAATCCGACCGGCCCTTCCATATGCCATTCCAGTTCTAGAGGTCAGTTATCTTGCGCGGCACGCAGTTTCATGTCGAGCACCACACGGTACCACCACCGCGACGTGGCTCCCAATGCACCGTTCCGCCAAAATCATTGGTGACGAACGTGTTGATGATCTGTGTTCCAAGCCCTGATCCGGAAGAGCGAGCCATGCCATCATGCTCCTCATCCGCCAAGCCGGTGCCATCATCCTCCACCACCACGTTGAGGTTATTGCCACCGCGGCCCACGGAAATCGTGATATGTCCTTCCTTACGTCCTTCGAAACCGTGTTCCACCGAATTGGTGATCAGTTCGGTAAGCACCAACGATAGCGGCGTGGCATCCTGTGCCGGCATCATGCCGAATTTGCCTACGAAATCGACATCGATGTGCTGGTCGCGCATCGTAGCCAAATCGACGGCCATCTTAAGCAGGTTGGAAATGACCTTGTCATAGTCGACGATCTCATCGGCGGTCTGGCTCAATCCCTCATGCACCATGGCGATGGTCTGCACGCGGCGTTGTGCTTCCTTGAGCTCCTTTTTGACCTCTTCGGACTTGGTCTTGCGCGCCTGCAAGCGCAGCAACGCGGATACCGCCTGAAGATTGTTCTTCACACGATGGTGAATCTCGGAAATGGTGGCGTCCTTGGTCTGCAATTCCTTCTCGCGGCGGCGCAATTCGCTGACGTCACGGCACAGCACGATACCACCCACGCGACCATTGGCGTCCATCAACGGCAGAGAGCGCATGGACACCGCGGCTTTGTTGGCGTCCAATTCGGAATCCACCGCGGCTTTGCCGCTCAGTACCAATGGCAGCGTTTCCAGCACCGGATCGTTCTCATGCAGCAGTTTGGTGCCGATCTCGCTCAGATACTCCCCCTGCATGGTGCTGACCGATCCCAAACGACGGAAACAGCTGATGGCGTTCGGAGACGCGTATCGGACGATGCCGTCGACGGTGAGCACGATGAAGCCATCCGCCACACGTGCGTTATGGCGCTGGTTCATAACCGGGTTACGGTACGGGAACTGGCCGCGCGGAATCATCTCATACAGCTGTTTGCCGGCGCTGATGCTTTCGGACTCATAACGGCCGTTCGATTCGCGTGTGGCCATGTTGGTCTCGCGGACCACCAAGCCAAGCGTCTTGCCATTATGACGCACCGGGGCGTACACGTTGCAGACCTTGGCCTTGCCGACCGTACGCAGTTTCGAGGAGCGGAACACCGATTCGGAGTCCATGGCCGCGTCAAGCTCGGCGCACAGGATTCCGGGACGACGTTGCGACCACATCCTCGGCTCTCAGACTCATCACCGTGGACGGACGGCATTGCTCGGCAATGATGTACTTGCCCTCGCCGTTCTGCAGGATTAGCAGCAAGTCGGCGAAACTCAAATCGGCAATCACCTGCCAATCGGCCACCAACTGGTGCAACCATTCACGATCGTCGTCACCGAAATCCGGACGGGTCATCAGGATATGTGAGAAATCAGCCATGCAACCATAATACGCATCAATGGCGAGGTTGCATACCATATGCCCACGTATAATGCGGAAACGCCGATTGACATATCCGACGGTTACGCTAACGTAGGTTACGGTTCCGTAACTTATAGTGGAGGCATCCGATGGCGAAACCTACAAACGCAGAAATCGAGGCGAAACGCGCGGTCATCGCCGAAGCACGCGAGCAGGCCCTGCAGGCGAAAGCTGAGACCATTCGCGTGAAGGCGCACAATAAGGCCGAGAACATTCGACGCAAGGCGGATGCAAAAGCCAAACGTGCCATCGCCAAAGGCGAAGCCCATGCCGCAAAAATCGAAGGCATCGTCCCCGCCGAAATCGAACGCAAAATCAGACTCGACGTGCATGGCAGGCCAAAGCCGCTCCTGCGTGGCTGGATCCACGCCATCGCCACTCCCCTGGCTCTTGCCGCGGGCATCGTGCTGATCTGCCTCGCTCATGGCACCGGGCTCAAATGGGCGTGCGCCGTGTTCATGACCTGCTCGCTGGTACTGTTCGGCAATTCCGCCTGTTATCATCTGGGAGATTGGTCACCACGGGTTACCGATGTGCTCCGTCGCATCGACCATATGAACATCTTTTTGCTGATCGCCGGCACTTATACGCCCGTTTCCTTCGCGCTCACGCCATTCTGGCGTGATTCCATCATCGCGGGCATGTGGATCTGCACCACGGTGGCGCTCATCATCCATGTCATCTGGATCAGCGCGCCTCGCTGGCTTTATGTTCTTGTCTATATTATTTTCGGCGTGTCCGGCGTCGCGTTCATGGGATTGTTCTGGATGTCCCCCTATGCCGGACTACCGTGGTGATACTGCTGTGTGCCGGCGGCGCCTGCTATATCGCCGGAGCATCGTGTATGCGCTGCGCAAGCCCGACCCCTGGCCGAAGGTGTTCGGCTTCCATGAGATCTTCCATACCGGAACCGTGGCGGGATACGCCTGCCACATGGTGGCCATCTACATGGTGATCGTGCAATTGTGGCCCTAAGGCGTAATCAACCCCACATGGACAAAACAAAATAAGCCCGTCCCCTCATCGTACGAATGCGATGGAGGAACGGGCTGTTGTTTTCGTCACACGTATGTCAGGCGAGCGGCTTGGCTTCCTTGATGGTCACGGAAATCTCACGGCCGTTCGGAGCGGTATAGGTCACCGTATCTCCGGCATGAGCGCCATTGATGGCGGCGCCAATCGGCGATTCAGGACTGATGATGCTGTAATCCGTGGCGATGGACAGGTCTCGCGTGCCAAGCACGTACACCATTTCACGTCCGTTGACTTCAAGGGTCACTAGGGATCCGTCACCGACCTCACCGGCCTTGGGCGCAGTCAGAATCTTCGCATTGCGCAGTTTGACGGTCAGTTCGTCGATGCGTCCCTGATTCACGCGCTGCGCCTCACGGGCAGCCTGATAGCCGCCGTTCTCGCTCAAATCGCCTTCGGCACGCGCGCGGAGACTTGGACAGAATCTCGTCACGGTACTCGCCCTCACGCCAGGCGAGTTCTTCTTTCATCTTGTCGTACGCCTCCTGCGTCAGCAGGATCGTCTTTTCTTCGGCCATGTTATCCTCCTTGACCTTGGAAGAATGATACCCGTCAATCAGCGGGTGGAGATGATGTCGATCACGAACACCAGCGTGTCCTCGCCGCCGATGCCGGCCTGCGGAACGCCACGGGAGCCATAACCGTACTCCGGCGGAATGGACACCACCAGGCGGGAACCGACGTTGTGTCCCGGAACGGTCTGATCCCAGCCCTTGATGACCTGTCCCACACCGATGCCGAACGTGGCCGGCTGGTGACGGTCGAAGCTGGAGTCGAACGGGGTGTCCTTGCCCCAGACCACACCATGGTAGTTGACGGTGACGGTGTCTCCACGGCGGACCATCGGGCCATTGCCTTCAAAGAGCTCCACGACCTTCAGGCCGGCGGGAGCGATCTCAGTCGGGAATTCGATGGTCGGCCGATCGCCGAATTCGGCATTGACAACAGGCATTTCAGATGCCATGGTGAACCTCCTTGAAAAAACACAGTGTCACCAAGATTAGCACCATCCATCGCTAGCATTCAACAACATTGACCGCAAGACCGCCTTTCGACGTCTCCTTGTACTTGGCCATCATGTCCTCGCCGGTGTCCTTCATGGTTTTGATGGCTTGGTCAAGACTCACGATATGCGTGCCGTCGCCCAGCATGGCCATACGGACCGCGTTGATGGCGGTATTGGCCGCCATGGCGTTGCGTTCGATGCAGGGAATCTGCACCAGACCACCGACCGGATCGCAGGTCAGTCCCAGATTGTGCTCGATACCGATTTCCGCGGCATTCTCCACTTGGTGAGGCGTGCCGCCCATCACGGCGCACAGCCCCGCCGCGGCCATGGAACAGGCTGTGCCGACCTCGCCTTGACATCCGACTTCGGCACCGGAAATGGACGCGTTGCGTTTGAACAAGTATCCAATCGCCCCTGCGGTCAGCAGGAACGTCACCACACCATCCTCATCCGCATGATCCACGAAATGCCAATAATAGTGGAGCACCGCCGGAATGACGCCAGCCGCACCGTTGGTAGCGCGGTGACGATGCGTCCGCCTGCCGCGTTCTCCTCGGAAACCGCCAATGCGAACAGGTCGACCCATGCGGCGTCCGATGATTCGAGTACAGCGTCGGAGCGCCTGCCGTCCCGTTTGAGCACGTCGCTGTTGGATGCGAGCCTTGCATACATTTTTGGCGCCCTGCGGGGCACGTCAAGGCCGCCAGGCAGAACGGTTTGGTTGGTATTGCAACCGTGCTGCACGCAGCGGCGCATCACATGCCATACAGTGTCCAAATCGCTGCGCACCTGCACGGCGGACCGCATGGCCGTCTCATTGGCCCACACCACATCGGCCACACTCATGTGATGTTCATCGCACAGCGAGATCAGTTCGTCGCATGTGGTGAACGGATAGGGCATGTCCATATCGATATCGGTTGAGGAATCGTCGGTCTGATCGGCGAAGGCCGTTCCCGCAGGGGGTTTCTCATGGATGCCGATCATCAGGTCGTCGGCGTCGCCTTGTCTGACGAATCCACCGCCAATGGAATACCAGACCTGTTCGTCGATGAGATTGTTCTGCCGGTCGAAGGCTTGGAATCGCATGCCGTTGGGATGGGCCGCCATGCGGTGCCATACATCCATCACACATCGCGTCCGTAATCGAAATCGATGCGATGCGTGCCGTTGAGCATCAGCTCGCCGCCTGCCTCGCATTCCATACGGATATTGCTCATGTGATCGGTATCGACGGTTTTCGGTACGTTGCCTTCCAAGCCCGCCACCGTGGCGCGATCGGTACCGTGCCCAAGACCGGTCAGGGCGAGCGAACCATACAGTACCGTTCGCACGCGGCCGACCCGGTTCAGTATGCCGTCACGTTCAAGGGAGGCAGCGAATCTGCTGGCCGCGACCATCGGTCCTACGGTGTGCGACGAGCTGGGGCCGACGCCGATGGTGAACATCTCCAGAATGCTGAACATGTATATTGCGCTCTCTTTTCCGCGTCTTCGCCGTCACGCCGCGTAAAGCACGCTGAACATGCGAATCATGATGAGTAGGCCGATGATGGCAATGACGATTTCCGCGATAAGCAGAATTATCGCAACGGTTTTGCGATTGCCGAGTTTGACGTCGAGCAGTTTTGCGAAAAGGAAAGCGACGAAGCCCAAGGCTGCTCCGTTCAGCGCGATCGCGCCGACCTGGCCGTTGGTAAGAACGCTTTCCCCGACTTTGGCGAGTATCGAATTGATGGTGGCGGTGAACACCAGCAGGCTCCATACGCCGTATCCAATCAATCCTACCGCCGCATAGCCGAACGGGCGGAATCGTTCCTTGAGTTTGAAAGTGAACGATTCGGCGCACCACAACAATGCGAAGCCCACGACGAAGGTGAACGCCACGGCAAGGAATGCGGCTTCCAATGCCCACGGAACGAGTGCCAACGAATGGTCCATCAAGGTAAAGTACAGCGGAGAACATGCGATTTCGCCGATAGCGAGCACGCCGGCAACGATAATCGCCTGCGCAAGCATCAGGGGGATTTCAGTGGCGGGCTGTTCGATTACAGGCTTGATGTCTTTCGAAGTCATGCGTCATCCGTTTCAGTCGGTGTCATACGGTTTGTAATGTCCGACAGTGTACCTACGGAATGTTTCGGGAACGATATGCCACATTTTGCCTACACATTGCCCACATTTTTCCATAACCCACCGTGGAAAAGGTTGAATCGCAGTGAATCGCATGATGCCAAAACCGTTGGAGAATAAAGGAAAACCGCCATCTCTGGCGGTTTCCAAAAGTGCCTCCAGCGGGACTCGAACCCGCAATCCGAAGAGGTCGATTTTAAGTCGACTGCGTATACCGATTTCGCCATGGAGGCTTTGCGCCGGCCAGAAGAAAAAGCCGACGCCAAGCTATTATGCCACGTCAGCGCGCAGCAAGCAATCTCTTGCCGTAATCCAGCACGATGCCGTCCAACAGACCATGCTCGCTGGCCATGAAGGAGTCGATGCGCTGGCCATGATCCTCATATGCGGCTTCAGACACCTTGGCAAGCACACGGTTCCACACCAATGCGCCGCCGCCGACCACATCGACGCGTCCGGGATGAATGGTCTTGTAGGTCAGACGCTCCTCACGAGGCATGTGCAGGAACCGGTTGTCAACGGCATAGGCATCTTCCAGCGTGCAGCGTGCGCCGTCCACGGCGGTGTGGTCGTATTCCGTCAATCCCATAGCCAATGCGGTCATGGTGGTGACCGTTCCGGACACGCCGATGATGGTGTGGGTCTTGCCGGCGGGAACGGTCTTGAACGCCTCGTCGATATGCGCGTCGATATCCGCGACCGCCTCGGCGATCTGCCCCTCGGTCGGCGGGTCGTTTTTCAGATGACGCTCCGTCATACGGACAGACCCGATATTCATGGAGAACGCGGCCTGCACCTGCGTGCTCGGATGGGTGACGCCGTCGCCTCCCAGCACCAGTTCGGTGGAACCTCCGCCCAAATCGACCACCAGATAGGGGGCCTCGACCTCGCGATGGACGATGCTGGTGGCACCGAGGAAGCTTAAATCCGCTTCCTCCGTGCCTGGAATGACTTCGGGACGCACGCCCAAGATCTTCTCGATGTCGTCTTCGAATTCCTCACGGTTCTCGCATCACGGGTGGCCGATGTGGCCACGAAGCGGATGCCGTCCACGGGATGTTCGGCAAGCACGCCGGCGAATTCTCGGGCGGCCTCATAGGCGCGCGCCAACGCCTCGTCGGCGAAGCGATGGGTTTTGTCCACGTCCTGACCGAGACGAATCACCCGCAGGATGCGCGGAACGATGTCTTCCACACCGTCCTCGCTCACACGCGAGACTTTCAGACGAATCGAATTCGTGCCGCAATCAATACCGGCAACGGTTACCGACTTCATTACTCCCACCTTCTACTCTTCGTTTTCCACTGCGCAACGGCATACGGCCGGATCGAACTCATGTTTGATGGCGGACAGGGCCATATCACCGATGGGGTTGGCGCCCTCACCCATCACCAGCGCCTGGGCCAACAACGCGTGCAGGCATTTGACACGCACCGGCATGCCGCCGGCACTGGTGCCTTCGATGTGTTCCTCGCTGTCTTCCAAGGCCAAAGCGATTTCATGGCGGAACGCGAGGTACAGTTCGTGGGCACGTTCGTATCCGGCACGCAGATCCTCGTTTTCGGCCAGCATATCGTTGTATTCCTTCATCTTGCCTTCGGCTTCGATGTGGGAGATGGCCTTCACCGCTTCGGGCCCGGTCAGATAGCAGGTCGTCGGGAACGGGACACCGCCTGGAAGCAACGGCCGGGTGACCACAGCCAAAGGCCGGCCGCATACGCAACGGGCTCCGACGGCGACCATGCCGCGCGGGTAACGTCCAAGCTGACGCTCCACCACGGCGATATCATGTTCGGTGGCGGGTTGGGCAAGCACTTTGTCCGCCAAACCCTTGGCCTGTTCGATAATCGTCATGTCCATGTCACTCCTGTCCGTCTTCCGACGGCTGCTGACCGTCCTGTTGCGATTGGCCAGTCTGTTGTTGACTGTCCTGTTTGTCTTCTTCGCCGGCATGCTGCGACTGTTTCGTCGAGTCGGCCTTCACGGGATCCGACCGATCCGCCTGCTTGAAGGAATATGCAAGTTCCTTATACCACGGCAGGGCGGTTTTCGGTGATTCGTCGTATGTCGTCCCTTTTTTCGGCTCGCTCTTGCCGGTCACCGCTTCGGGATGCTCGACACGAATCGCCTGTTCGCCGGGGAAGACGAATCCCAAACGATCCCTGGCCTGGGCGGTGACATACGCCTTGTCATCCCATCTTGCGATATCGTTCTCCAGCTCGCGTTTCTGCGCGACCAACGCCGCTTCCTGTTTTTTCAGTCCGTTAAGCTCTGCCAGATTCAACGCATAGGTATGGAATGTCGATGCCAACTGGATGGTTCCCAAAGCCACGATGAACAATGCCACGAAGAACGCGACCGGGCCGGCGCCGCCGCGTTGTGATGGTTTTTTTCGTGCCTTCGAACTCATAGCAACGAAAATACCCGTCGCGTTCGACTTGGAACACGACGGGTATTTCTATGTCAACGCATTCATGATGCGCTGGCTACGCTCACTCGGCGATGTACTTCTTGCAGGCCTTGAAAGCGCTGTAGCCGGCGTACTGAGCGGTGGAGCCGAGCTCCTCCTCAATCTCGAGCAGGCGGTTGTACTTGGCGATACGCTCGCCACGAGCCGGGGCGCCGGTCTTGATCTGGCCGGTGTTCTTTGCCACAGCCAGGTCGGAGATGGTGGTGTCCGGGGTCTCGCCGGAACGGTGGGAAACCATGGAGGTGAAGCCGTTCTTGGTGGCCAGCTCGATGGCGTCGAGGGTCTCGGTGACGGTGCCGATCTGGTTGAGCTTGACCAGCAGGGAGTTGGCGGCGCCGAGCTTGATGCCCTTGGCCAGACGTGCCGGGTTGGTGACCAGCAGGTCGTCGCCGACGAACTGCAGGCGATCGCCGAGCTTGGCGGTGATGGCCGCCCAGTCGTCCCAGCCTTCTTCCTGGAACGGATCCTCGATGGAGACGATCGGGTACTCGTTGATGAGGTTCTCGTAGAAGTCGAGCATGTAGCCGGCCTCACGGTCGTCGCCTTCGAAGTGGTACTTGCCGGTCTCCTTGTTGTAGAACTCGGAGGAAGCCACGTCGAGGGAGATGCCGATCTGCTTGCCCGGCTCGTAGCCGGCGGCGGAGATGGCGTCCATGATGTAGTTCAGGGAGTCCTTGTTGGACTTCATCTTCGGAGCGAAGCCGCCCTCGTCGCCGAGGCCGGTGTTCAGGCCCTGCTTCTTCAGGACGTTCTTCAGGGTGTGGTAGACCTCGACGCCAGCCTGCAGAGCCTCGCTGTAGGTGTTGAAGCCGTACGGGGAGATCATGTACTCCTGGATGTCGGTGGCGAAGTCAGCGTGGGCGCCACCGTTCATGATGTTCATGTTCGGGACCGGCAGGATGTGGCCGTTGGTGCCGCCGATGTAGCGGTACAGCGGCTGATCCGCGGACTCGGCGGAAGCGTACAGAGCGGCCAGGGACACGCCGAGGATGGCGTTGGCGCCCAGACGGCCCTTGTTCGGGGTGCCGTCGAGCTCGATCATGGTCTCATCGAGAGCGCGCTGATCGGAAGCGTCCATGCCGATGACCTTCGGAGCGATCTCCTCGTTCACGGCCTTGACGGCGTTGAGCACGCCCTTGCCCTGGTAAACGGACTTGTCGCCATCGCGACGCTCCCAAGCCTCGGCTTCGCCGGTGGAAGCACCGGACGGAACGAGGCCCAGGCCTGAGCACCGTCATCGGTGTCAAGAACGACCTCGACGGTCGGGTTGCCGCGGGAATCGAGAATCTGACGCGCGTAAACGCTTTCAATTACTGCCACAACTACTCCTTATAAACGTTAGGTTGTGATGACAATGCCAAGAATAGTGCGATTTATGGACGTATGCCAAACTTTGCCCGCATGTTCCATGTGAACGCTCACACTCTTTTTGCATCCCATTGTCATTGACGCGGTGTCGGTTTCCAGTCCAGATCGTCAAGCAATTGACTGGTCCATCCGACCACTTCGTCCGAGCTCATCGGCTTGGAACCAAGCGAGCCTGCGAATGGAGCCGGTACCAGATACGTCTTGGTCAACGGCCGGTACTGGATGCCTTTGTAGATTCTGGCCATGCGCATCTGCACGGATTCACGCGGCTCGAACTTCGACACGCGCACGTTGCGTCCTTGCGCGATGATCTCGGAAATGCCGAGCTTACGCGCCTTGAACCGCAACCGCGCCACGTCGAACAGCGCCTCGAAATCGACGGGCGGCTTGCCGTAACGGTCGGTGAGTTCGTCGCGCAGCTCGTCGAGATCGTCTTCGGTGCGTGCGGAGGCGAGTTTCTGGTACGCTTCCAATCGCAGTTTGTCCGAATCGATGTAGTCGACGGGAATGGACGCCTCGATCGGCAGGTCGATGGTGACGGCAACCGATTCCTTGCGTTCCGGCTCCTTGTACTGTTCGACCGCTTCGGACACCATACGCACGTACAGGTCGAAGCCGACGCCTTCGATATGGCCGCTCTGCTCATCGCCCAGCAAATTGCCGGTGCCGCGCAATTCGAGATCCTTCATGGCTACGTCGAAGCCAGAGCCGAGCGCGGTGTTCTGCGCGATGGTGGCGAGCCTGTCATGCGATTGCTGGGTCATCGGCTTGGTCGGATCGTACAGGAAGTACGCATACGCGCGCTCACGTCCACGACCGACGCGGCCACGCAGCTGATGCAATTGGCTCAAGCCGAAGCGGTCGGCATGGTCGACGATCAGCGTGTTGGCGTTGGAGATATCAAGGCCGGTTTCGATGATGGTGGTGCATACCAGCACGTCGATGTCGCGATGCCAGAAGTCGCGGATCACACCGTCAAGCTGTTTCTCCCCCATCTTGCCGTGGGCTATGCCGACATGCGATTCGGGCACGAGCTCGTGGATTTTCGCCGCGACGGAGGAGATGTCCTGCACACGATTGTGCACGTAGAACACCTGCCCACCACGCAACAGCTCGCGCCGGATGGCGGCGGTGACCTGCGCGTCCTCGTAAGCGCCGACGTAGGTGAGCACCGGCAGACGATCCTCCGGCGGCGTGGCCAGCGTGGACATTTCGCGGATACCGGTGACAGCCATTTCCAACGTGCGCGGGATAGGCGTGGCCGACAGGCTCAGCACGTCCACATTGGTGCGCAACGCCTTGAGCGTCTCCTTGTGCTCGACGCCGAAACGCTGTTCCTCGTCGATGATGACGAGTCCCAGATCCTTGAACTTGATCTTCGGATTGAGCAGCTTGTGCGTGCCGATGACCACATCCACGGAACCGTCTTCAAGCCCCTTGATGGTCTCGTTGATCTCCTTGGTGGTCTGGAATCGGCTCATGGCAGCCACGTTCACGGGGAAGCCTTCGAAACGTTCGGTGAAAGTCTCGAAATGCTGTTGCACGAGCAGTGTGGTCGGCACGAGCACGGCCACCTGCTTGGAATCCTGCACCGCCTTGAACGCGGCGCGCACCGCGATTTCGGTTTTGCCGAAGCCCACATCGCCGCAGATCAGACGGTCCATCGGAATGGGTTTCTCCATATCCGACTTGACCTCGTCGATGGTGGTGAGCTGGTCGGCCGTCTCCTGATAGGGGAAAGCGTCCTCCAGCTCCTTCTGCCACGGCGTGTCCTTGCTGAAGGCATAGCCTTTCGTACGCTGGCGTGCCGAGTAGAGCTTGACCAGATCCTCGGCGATCTCATGCACATGCTTGCGCGCCTTGGCTTTGGTGGCGGCCCAGTCGGAACCGCCCAGCTTGTTGAGTTTCGGCGTTTCGGCGCCGATGTATTTGCTGACCTGGTCGAGCTGGTCGGTGGGGATGAACAGTTTGTCCGCCGGCGCGCCTCGTTTGCTGGGAGCGTATTCGATGACCAGGTATTCGCGGGTGGTCTGGTTCTCGCCTTTGCCGATGGTACGTTGGCGCATCTCGACGAACCGGCCGATGCCATGCTGTTCGTGCACGACGTAATCGCCCGTTTTGAGTTCCATCAGGTCGATGGCCTTGCGGCGGCGTTTCGGCGTTTTCGCCTGTCCTGCGGCGGATGTGCGGCCGGTCAGGTCGCGTTCGGTGAGCAGGGCGATTTTCGCAGCGTCGTCCACGAAACCGTCGATGGCGCGCGATCGGACGCAATCGAAATTCGCGATGCCGGTTTCGTTGATCGCACGCTTCAGTCGGGTGAGTGTGCCTTGGGCCGCGGCCGTGATCGTCACCGCATAGCCGGCGTCGAGCAGTCCTTCGATGCCGGAGGCCGCTTTGTTTTCGTCACCGCGGTATTCACCGGGTTTGGTGGCATCAAGTTGGATGTGGCCTTCCCGGGTGGCGTCGACGCCGAAGCTGGTGAGTTTCCACACGTCATGTTTGGAGAAGACGAGTGCGGAGATGGTTTCCTCGAAATCGTAGAAATTCGCCTGGTCGAAGGTGATCGGCGCTCCGGCGCCATGTCCGGATGCGGCGACGTGCCAGCTTGCGGCAAGGAATTCGTTGGCGGTTTTCGCCAGATCGTCGGCGGCGCGACGAAGTTTTTCCGGGTCGGACAGCATGACCAGCGCATGCTTGGGCAGCATGCCCTGCACCGGTTCCATATCGTCGACCAGCGCGGGCAGCAGCGATTCCATGCCTTCCACCGGGATGCGTTGGCGATGGATCCGAGCATGTCCTCGGCGTTGGGAATGGAGCCGATCAGCGATTTCGCACGTTGGCGAATCTGGTCGGTCAACTGCAGTTCACGGCATGGCGTGGCCCATACGGTGGAAATATCCTTACCGTAGGTGCGCTGGTCGGATGCGTGGAATTCACGTATGGTGTCGATCTCGTCGCCGAAGAATTCGATACGCACCGGATGCGGCAGAGTGGGCGGAAAAACGTCGATGATGCCACCGCGGACGGCGAATTCGCCACGGTCCATCACCAAGTCGACGCGCGTGTACGCGTTTTCCACCAGTTTGCGGGATGCTTCGTCAAGAGGCAGTTCCTCGCCTTGGGAGAACACGAGTGGTTCGACGTCCCCCAAGCCTGCGACCACCGGTTGGATGAGGGAGCGCACCGGCATGACCAGAATGCGGATGGGGCCGAACAGCGTGCTGCCCTCTTCGGGATGCTTCAGCCTGCGGAACACCGCCATGCGGCTTGCCACAGTGTCCGCGCGTGGTGAAAGCCGTTCATGGGGAAGGGTCTCCCATGCTTCGAGCTGCGCCACATCGTTTGGGTCTCCGTCATACCAGGAACGGATGGACTCCACGGCTTCCTCCGCTTCGCGGCTGGAGGCGACGACGAGCACGACCGGCTGTTTGCCCGCAGCGCCGGCTGCGAGCGCCGGGCGTAGGCCGTCCGGCACACCGACGGTGATGCTGGGGTCGATGTCTGATTCCGGTTCTTCGATTTCCCCGGCGATGAGCGCGCGGAAATCGTCATCGGTTTCCAGCACGTCGAGGATGCCGGCAAGCGAGCCTGCGGTCGCAGTTGCGGTGGTTGCGCCGGAGACGTCGGTTCAGCGGCCATTGAATCGCTCCTGGGCTTTGGCGAGACCGTCGAAGATGATGGTTTCGGCCGCGTCGGCACCGTCGGCGAGGAATTCGGGGAGCTGCTTGCGTTGGTCCGGTCCGAAGCCGCCCAGCACCCAGTTCACGGTGTTGTCGTGCGCGTGGGCTCCGCGTTGGGCGTGGCCGACGCCCATGCGCACGCGCGCGTATTTCGGGGTGCCGAGCGAACGGTCGATGGATTTGATGCCGTTGTGCCCGCCTGCGGAGCCGCCGGCTTTGACTTTGATTCTGCCGAAGTCGAGGTCCATGTCGTCGTGGATAACCACGATATGGTCCGGTTCGATCTGGTAGTAGGCGCTGATGGAGGCGACCGCGTTGCCGGATTCGTTCATGTAGGTGAGTGGCTTGGCGAGGAAGAATTTGACGTTGCGGC
>ENA-OQAS01000352-OQAS01000352.1-human-gut-metagenome-genome-assembly--contig:-NODE-352-length-24358-cov-2.727787_pt1 | contig 24358 bp, 25 predicted proteins | sample MGYA00242733_ERZ504523 | MGnify/ENA primary metagenome ERZ504523 (study PRJEB26092, sample SAMD00036239) | human gut metagenome | host: Homo sapiens | study: EMG produced TPA metagenomics assembly of...
AAAGCCAATACTTCCTTAATATCCGTGACATAATGGAATGTCAGTCCTTCTAGATACATCGGCTGAATTTCTTCAATGTTCTTGCGGTTTTCCTCACATAAAATGATGTCTTTGATCCGGCGCGTTTAGCGGCTAGGATCTTTTCTTTGATACCGCCTACGGGCAGGACTTTTCCACGTAATGTGATCTCGCCTGTCATTGCCAGATTTGCTTTCACTTTACGCTGGGTGAGGGCGGATGCCAATGAAGTCACCATGGTGATACCGGCTGACGGACCATCTTTAGGGATGGCTCCTTCAGGTACATGGATGTGGATATTCCAATTGTCAAAGATATCTTCCTGTAAATTCAGCAGTTTGGTATGTGCCTTGAGATATTCCAAAGCCAGCATGGCCGACTCTTTCATTACGTCACCCAAGTTCCCGGTCAATGTCAGTTTACCGCCTTTTCCTTTGCTTAAACTGGTTTCTACAAACAAAATTTCACCTCCGACAGCTGTCCACGCCAGCCCTGTGACAACACCGGCGTATTCATTTCCTTGGTATTTGTCGCGGCTATATTCTGGCGTGCCCAGATATTTGCGTACATCGGCAGGTTTTATTTCATGCATCACTTCATAGCCGTCACGTGCAAATTCCAACGCTATTTTACGCATTACCTTGTTTATCTTCTTCTCAAGTTCGCGCACCCCGCTTTCACGAGTATAATTTTCTACAATACATTCCAAGGCAGCTTTAGAGAACTTCACATATTCTTTTTTAATGCCGTTGGCTTCCAGTTCTTTGGGAACAAGATGCCGGCGGGCTATTTCTACTTTTTCTTCTGTGATATATCCGCTGACCTCTATCAACTCCATACGGTCCAGCAGAGCAGGAGGGATGGTGCTCAAATTGTTTGCCGTAGCATGAACATTACTTTAGACAAGTCGTAATCTACATCCAAATAGTTATCGTGGAAAGTGTTGTTCTGTTCGGGATCAAGCACTTCCAGCATAGCGGAACTGGGATCTCCGCGGTGGTCACTGCCCAGTTTGTCTATTTCGTCCAAATGATAACCGGATTAGAGGACTCGGCTTTTATCAAACTTTTGATGATACGGCCCGGCATGGCACCGATATAAGTTTTACGATGGCCACGGATCTCGGCTTCGTCATGCACACCACCCAATGACATACGTACATATTTACGTTTCAATGATGCCGCTATGGAACGTCCTAAAGAAGTTTTACCGACTCCCGGAGGACCATAAAGGCAGATGATGGGTGATTTCATATCACCTTTTAGTTTCAGCACTGCTAAATGTTCAAGGATACGCTCCTTTACTTTCTCTAGTCCGTAGTGGTCTTTGTTCAATGTCTTTTCGGCATTACTTATATTCAGGTTGTCAGTGGTAAAGACATTCCAAGGTAATCCTAACAGGGTTTGCAAATAGGTAAGTTGCACATTGAAATCCGGTTGATTGGGAATTTGTCCTTTCCAATTTGGAAACTTCTTTTTCAAAGAGTTCTGCCATTTCCGGACTCCATTTCTTGGTTTTTCCTTTTTGGCGGAGTTCATCTATTTCATCTTCCTGTCCGGCACCCAGTTCATCCTGTATGTTTTTAATTTGTTGCTGCAAGAAATATTCGCGTTGCTGACGGTCAATATCTTCGCGTGTACGCATTTGAATGCTTTGTTTGATATCAGCCAATTGTACTTCACGATTTAAGATCTTGACCAGCATATACAGGCGGCTTTGCAAATCGCCAGCTTTTAGCAATTTTATCTTTTCTTCTACCGGAATAGGGAAGTTTGCACAAATGAAATTTACCAAAATTTCCGGATTGTCCAAGTTCTTGATTGCAAAAACCGTATCCGGACTCATCTTCTCGGAAGCCTCTATGAACTTACTCGTCAAATCCTTGCAGGTGTCAATCAATGCTTTGAATTCGTCCGTTTCCAGTTGGTCATTTGCCTCCGGAATAGGAGTCACCATCCTTTCAAATATGGAGACGTTTTGGTGATACTGTCCAAATGTACTTTGGGCCCGTTTGACTGCATAATTACTGTGGTATTTCCACCTGGCATTTCGAATACACGGAGAATCTTCCCGATAACTCCTACATGGTACACATCATTAAAACCGGGATCGTCCATATCTCCCTGTATCTGACAAACTACCGCTATGGGAAGTTTTTTCTTGTATGCAGCATTTATCAATTTCAATGTGCTGGGGCGTCCAATGGTCACAGGCATTACTACAGATGGAAACATTACCATGTTGCGTAAAGGCATAACAGGTATTTCTTTATTAAATTCCATAGCAGTTACTTCATCCGGATCCGTTTGGATTTCAGCTAACATAGAGATGTCATCGTTATCAGTATTCAACAAAATATCCTCTTTCTTATTCCTCTTCATAATTTATTCCTCTTGTGTTAAATTGAGCCCAATGCCAAAACGGGGACAAAGTTAATCATTCCTTGTCGAATAAGGAAAATTCATGGGAACTAATTGAGTTTTAAAAATCAAATATTTCCTAATAATTGGAGTAATTAAATGGATTTTCCTATTTTTGACAGCTAATTTAATAAATATAGTATGCCAAATCCTTATTTTTCTTTTAAGCAATTTACTGTTTATCATGATAGATGTGCCATGAAGGTTGGTACGGACGGAGTTTTATTGGGAGCTTGGGCCGATGTGGTTTCCGCCCGTAATATTTTAGATATTGGTACTGGAACCGGATTGATTTCTTTGATGATGGCACAGCGGTGCAATGCCCGGATAAGAGCGGTTGATATAGATGCGGATGCTGTGGAACAGGCTCGTGGAAATGTGGCGGCATCTCCGTGGCAGGATAGGATAGAAGTGGAGTTGCAGGATATTTGTCATTTTACATCGGAAACACTCTTTGATGTCATTGTTTCCAATCCTCCTTATTTTACCGATTCATTGAAATGCCCAGGGAAACAGCGTAATATCGCCCGGCATACAGATTTTCTTGATTTTGACAAATTAGCAGGATCTGCAGCCCGTTTGCTTCATCCCGAAGGCGTTTTTTTCTGTGATTATTCCTGCTGATGGTAAAGAATCTTTTTTGATGGCTGCCACTCGTTACGGATTACATCTCTCACATCAGACTTTCATTCATACAAAACCTGGATCGGAGCCCAAACGGGTGCTGCTTGCTTTCAAATTCTCTGTGGATAAGTGTGTTATAGACGATTTGACCATCGAATTATCACGTCATGTGTATAGTGAAGAATATATAGCCTTGACTAAAGAATTCTATCTGAACATGTAGAGAGCGGATTATTCTGAACATCATAAAGAAACTGTTTTTATTTGCAGAGTCTTTACTGATGTTCAGAAAAAAGATATTTTTTATTGTTTTTTGGATAGACGACGCAATAAACTTTTGTTAAATTCAAATAAATGGCTGTGCCGGAAAGCAAAAGTTTCAGCTTTAGGTTTCATACCACTGAATATTTCGGATATTTGCTGTAAGAGACTAAAAGGTTCGTTCTCTTTTTTTTATCAGAAACAATGATGTTGAGTCCGTGTGGAATCAATTCTACCTCAATATCTTTTCCTCCCATGATCGGATCTCCGTCATAATGCATAACTCCGGGTTTTGAACGATGTATTTTAATCTTTTTAGTACGGAATGTCTTGATCCGGCTGTTTTGGTCTATGGTTTTGTTGAAAAGTTGAAAAGATAAAGAAGGAACATCCAGCACTGTGAACGGCTCTAATATTGTGACATCCATCAACCCATCGGTTAACGAGGCCTGTGGAGCAATATATGCGTTGTTCCCATATTGGGAGGCATTGCCGCAGGCTATCAGGAAAGCTTTGTATTTTACCGTTCCTTCTTCATTTTCTATTTCATAAGTTTCAGGTTTGTAACTCAGACTTTCATGCAAGGTATTTTCCAGATAGGTTAGTAGTCCGCGTTTACCTGAATCAGCAAACTTAAGCTGACAAACGCGTCAAAACCTACTCCGCATGTGCAGAAAAAGGGTATATTGTTTATTTTTCCGTAATCAATACAGGCAACAGACTTCGTTTATAATGTCAATAGCAGCCTTGGGTTCCAAAGGAATTTGTAAATGCCGTGCCAGTCCGTTTCCCGATCCGCAAGGTATAATGCCTAATGCCGTATCCGTATGTATCAATGCACGTCCTATTTCGTTTATAGTTCCATCTCCTCCAATAGCCACTACTATATCTACTTTCTCTTTGGCAGCTGTAGCCGCAATCTTTTCAGCATGGCCGGCATATTGTGTTTTGACAATCGTATAATCATAAAGTGTACGGTTTATACGTTCGTCAATCCATTTTAATATGGCTCTTTTCCCCTGTGTCCCCGAGATAGGATTAACGACAAATACAATTTTCTTTTTCGTGGTCATACTTTTACTTTGGTAGTTTAGCTCTTTATTAAACGCAAAAGTAATACATTTTGTTTATAACTGCCCTAAATCCTAAAAGTTTTGATGCCCCTAAATATTTTTTTTGAAAAAAAAAGTACAATCGGTTGTAGAATTTACTATCTTTGCAGCCTGTTTTGACGGGAACACCTTGAAAACAGAATGTATTAGTGAGTTTATATACATTATTTTAAAGTAGGCCGACGAGGCTTACATATACAATAGGATATGGGATTATTACAAGACAAGTTAAGTAAATTCAGATTGCCTCAACTATACATGGAAAGAGGCGTTTACCCTTATTTTCGTGAGATAGACAGCCATCAGGATACAGAGGTTATCATGGATGGTAAAAAGGTGCTGATGTTTGGCTCCAACTCATATATGGGGTTAACCTACGATGAACGGATTATTGAAGCAGCTGTTGCTGCAACCCGTAAATATGGTACAGGTTGTGCAGGTTCACGCTTCTTGAATGGTACGCTTGACCTGCACGTTCAGTTAGAAAAGGAATTGGCGGAATTCGTAGGGAAAGATGATGCATTGGTTTATTCTACCGGTTTTACTGTAAATGAGGGTGTGGTATCTTGCCTGACAGACCGCAATGACTACATTATCTGTGATGACCGTGACCATGCTTCCATCGTAGACGGACGTCGCCTTTCTTTCTCCACCCAGTTGAAATACAAGCACAATGATATGGAAGCCCTTGAGAAAGAACTTCAGAAGTGTAAACCGGAATCTGTGAAACTGATTGTGGTGGACGGGGTTTTCTCTATGAAGGTGATTTGGCTAACTTGCCTGAGATTGTTCGTTTGAAAGACAAATACAATGCAAGTATCATGGTGGATGAAGCACACGGCTTGGGTGTGTTCGGTCGTGACGGGCGAGGTGTCTGTGATCACTTCGGACTGACAGATCAGGTAGATGTTATTATGGGTACATTCTCAAAGTCACTGGCTTCTATCGGTGGTTTTGTTGCTGCGGATAAAGATACAATCAACTGGTTGCGTCACAACTCACGTTCATATATATTCTCTGCAAGTAATACTCCTGCTGCAACAGCTGCTGCACGTGCTGCACTTCATATCCTCAAGAGTGAGCCCGAACGTCGTGAGAATTTGTGGAAGATTACAAATTATGCTTTGGATTGTTTCCGTCAGGCCGGTTTTGAAATCGGTGATACTGAAAGTCCGATTATTCCACTTTATGTTCGTGATACGGATAAGACATTCGAAGTGACTAAACTGGCATTTGACGAGGGTATATTTATTAATCCTGTTATTCCACCGGCTTGTGCACCACAAGATACTTTGGTGCGTGTTGCTTTGATGGCTACTCATACAAAGGAACAAGTTGACTATGCTGTGGATAAACTGACTAAATGCTTTAAGAAGTTGGAAATCATAAAGTAAGATATCACAGGTTGCCTTTACAAAGGCAACCTGTTTTTATTATGTATTATTGTCTATCTTTGTATCCGCTTTACTTGAAAAGGACATGAATCGGATAAAAGGTATTTTATATGCAGCAGTGTCTTCTGCGACTTTCGGATTGGCACCGTTTTTTTCCATAAGCTTGTTGGCTATTGGATATTCTTCTTTCGAAGTGCTGACTTATCGTTGGGGAGTTGCTACAGTTGTCTTGCTTGTTTTTGCTTTTCTTACCAAATGTGATTTTCACATAGGGTATAAAGATTTTAAAACAATTTTCGGACTGAGCTTGCTGCGTGCGCTTACTTCGTTCAGTCTTGTCATAGCTTATCAGAATATTGCAAGTGGTGTTGCTTCTATCATCCATTTTATGTATCCGCTGGCTGTTGCAGTAACAATGGCTGTTTTCTTTAGAGAAAAAAGTCTATTGTGACTTTCGCTGCTATCGTTTTATCATTAGTAGGAGCATCTTTATTATCTTCCGGAAATATAGAATATAATGGTGGAAATAGAATGATGGGATTGATAGCGGCCTGCATATCGGTTTTCTCTTATGCCGGTTATATAATAGGTATAAGAAAAACCAGAGCAGTGGAAGTTAATTCTACGGTATTAACTTGTTATGTGATGGGGCTGGGAGCCTTGTTCTTTTTGCTGGGAGGACTTTTCTATGATGAGGGGTCCGTTTGGAAACCAATGTAATCACTTGGCTCTATATCGGAGGACTGGCACTTCCTGCAACTGCGATCTCTAATATTACGTTGGTGAAGGCTGTAAAATTGGCAGGACCGACGTTGACTTCCTTATTGGGTGCATTGGAACCTCTTACGGCAGTCCTGGTAGGGGTATTTGTATTCAAAGAACTCTTTACTACATACAGTGCTTTGGACATAATCCTTGTTGTGATTTCTGTAAGCTTGGTTCTTTTTCAGCAAAAGAGAACATATACATAGACGTTTGCTATTCAGCTTTTAGGCTGTTTACCGGATTAGTGCGTGCACTGAGATAACTATGTATTGTTATCGTAATGGTTGTAATTACCAATACAATAAGAACAGGGGTCAGGAAATTCCATTGTGTGGCTGAAATTCGATAAGCAAATTGCTCCAGCCAATGTTGCATTAATAACCACGTTATCGGAATAGCGATGATGTATGCTACTAGTATTTGCCATAGAAACGAACGGTTTAGTAACCATACTATTTCCCAATTGGAAGCACCGTGCACTTTACGGATTGCAATTTCACGGGTACGATGACGTACAGCGTACCATGAAATACCGAACAGGCCAAAACAGGTCAGGGCCAATGCAATAAATGAGTAGCTGATAAGGATTCGGGAGAGTATAATTACTTTGTTATTACGCAACATAAATTCTTTATGCATATCTACATATTTGAAACCTCTGTCACCATTCATTTCCTTCCATAATTTTTCAATAGATACCAATGTTTCTTTATAATATTCAGGAATGAGTTTTATTTGTATGAATGTTCCTTTCTGAATTAAATCTTGTTCTGTTCCAATAGATATTTGTTGACCACCGATTTCCTCTTCCAGGGAGTTTAATGGGAAGTTCTTGAAAATACCTGCAATAGTACTTAATGAATCCGAGAATTTATCAAATTCATTTAGTTTATGACCTATGTGGGAAACATCTATGTTCAGCAGACGCGCAAGCTTTTCATTGATAAAAGCCGAATGAGTATATTCCCGACAGGCTTGGGAGGGAGATACTCCGGCAATTTGCCGGATATGCATGGTTTGGAAGGAAGTTGTGTCGGTAGGGATGTGTGCTATAGAATTATGTTGGATACTACCGTCTGTTTGTCGGATAGGAAGCTCACGAAGCCAACAGTAAAGTACAGAACTCATGGAAAGACTTATAGACTCTATTCCATCCATTTGTTTCAGTTCCTGATAGAGCGGAAACAGAGGAAGGGTGCCACTCCCTATTTCTATTGTATTTTCGTAATGGTATGCACGGGATTTGATTAAATCCATTTGTTTTTGTGCAAGAGTGGTTGCATACACTAACCCGATTGAAAATATAAACTGGATGGTAACAAGCAACCATATAAATTGTTGCTTTTTCTTTCCTGTATAAGCTTGCCGATACTTGCTCAAAGTCTGTTGAGAGAGTTTATGGCTGATATACAGACCAGGAATGACAGCCATGAGGAAAATGAAGGATAAAAGTAAAGGTAGAACTTGCCGGCTGAAAAAGAAAGAGAAGGAAAGGCGGGTAGACAACAGGTTGTTAAACCACGGCAGCATGTCATTAATAAGCAATAATGATAACAGGAATGCAAATAAAACGGTAAGTGCTGCATCAAGAAATAACTGACTGCGGATTTCTTTTGATTTTGCTCCCATCAGCTTTTCTATATGTATCATTTTAAGTTGCTGCAGGGTACGTGAGAGAGTCAGATTTGTATAGTTGAAACAAGCGATGATAAGCACAAGCAGGGCCGAAATCAGACTGATATATAGTAATAATACATCACAATGTTGGAAAAAAGCCAACTGTTGCTGCTTGCTGTCTTTTCCTGTATTAAAGTATAGTTCTTTTATCGGATCAATATAATATCGTGAATCCGGTACTAATGCTGGAATCTTGTCTTTTTTAATTTTTTCCTGTAAAGCTAAGGGAGATGCACCTGGTTGTAGTTTCAATAATACAGGACCACCCCATGATTTGTCGGATAGTCCTGTCAGCAAATCAAAATGCAGAAAAGATTGTGGACGATCTTCTAATATAGCTGCTACTTTATAACTTTTACTTTGTCCTTCTTTATTGATTATTTCCAAGATTTCTCCAATACCGGAATGATTTCCGAAAAGTTGGTGGGCAAATCTTTTGTTTACAGCAACTTTGTCCGGAGTCGTGAGGACTTCTTCCAGGCTGCCTTCTGAAGTTGTATAAGGAAAAAATTGATTTAAAGTAGAGTCGGCACTGATAAAAAGAAACTGTTTGATATCTGTTCCATTATATTTGCAAAGATTACCAGACATTCCGTTTACACGCAGAATATCTGTAATTTCAGCATATTTTTCTTTTATCTGTGTGGCTGCGTCTGAGGTAGAGTAGGCTACTTTAATACCTTCTTCCATTGGAGAGTCTTGACGTAATAGATAAATGAGGTTACGGTCGGTATTATATTTTTCCACATTATATTCATGGATAAAAAAAGTCATAAGCAGATTGGTGCATCCTAATCCAGCTGTAAGACTGAATAGCGAAATCAGAAAAAAAAGTTTGTTTCGCCACCAGTTGCGGGCAATAAGTTTGATGTTTAAGAAGACGTTCATTGTTATAATATCCTTTTGTTATTATAGAGGTGGTTTAACCACCTCTATAATAAATTGACTTATATTTTTATTTCATTCACCACCTGCCCGTCAAACAAATTAATGGTTCTCCCTGCATAGCCGGAATCGTGTTGGGAGTGGGTAACCATAACAATTGTTGTTCCTTCTTTATTCAGTTCGGTCAGAAGTTCCATTACTTCCTTGCCGTTTTTGGAATCCAGATTGCCGGTAGGCTCATCTGCTAGAATCAGTTTCGGGTTTGCTACTACAGCACGGGCTATTGCAACACGTTGTTGCTGTCCGCCGGATAGTTGTTGTGGGAAATGTTTTACCCGATGGGCAATAGCCATACGGTTCATGGCATCTTCTACCCGGCGTTTGCGTTCTGCCGCCGGAATCCCCATATACAATAAGGGTAACTCGATATTTTCGAATACATTCAATTCATCAATCAGGTTAAAGCTCTGGAACACGAATCCGATGACCCCTTTACGTAATTGGTGCGTTGTGCTTCGGTAAATTTGGAAACGTCTGTTCCGTTCAGTTCGTAAGTGCCTCCCGTAGGATTGTCCAAAAGGCCGAGGATATTCAGCAGGTGGACTTTCCACAACCGGATGGTCCCATGATGGCTACAAATTCGCCTGCTTTGATTTCTAGATTGACATTGTTCAATGCCCATGTTTCGACTTCTTCTGTTTTGAAGATTTTCTGTAAGTTTACTGTTTTGATCATAATCTTATATTTTATAAAGTTATTCGTTCTTGATTACTTTTGCAGGGTTAATTCGTGCAATTCCCAGAATACGGAATAATACCGTGAGGGCCGTAATAAATGTTATTCCGATGAAATTCCTGCCCAATATATGATACCGTCATTAAAGAATACAATATATGCTTTTTTCCATATTTGTATGACTATATAAATTAATGGAAATGCAATAATTGCGGAAACAGTCAGCAGTTTTATATAAAGGCGGGCAAACAATAAAATAATCTGTTTCAATCCTGCTCCATTTACCTTCCGGATAGCTACTTCCTTTTGTCTGCGTTCCGTATCCAATGTGATGGTCGAATAAACTCCCAACAAAGTAATGAGCAGGCTGACGATAGAAAAGAATAGAATAATCCCTTTCAATTTATTTTCTATTGCTTGTGCTTCATATATATCTTCCTGCAATGTAGTGACATGAGGATGAATACTTTCCGGGAGTGTTTCTTTCAATGTCTTTTCTATCATTTTTTATATCAGCCGTTTCCCCCGGCTCGCATTTCAGATAGCAATGACCTACATAATAATTGAAGTCGCTGGGTAAGAATACAAATCCAGGACTTTGATTATATACATCGGCGATAAAATCGTCACATACACCGCAAATGGTATAGCTTTCCGAGTAATTGTATAAAATAGTTCCTAACAGATCTTTTTTCTGGCGTTCCGCCCATGTTTTGTCTACTACCAAATCCTCTTTGGCTTTTAATGTGTGTCCCGATAGTAAAGGTATGTTCATGAATTGGAAGAAGTTAGTGGAAACATTCATGACATTTACTTCAAAACTGCTTTCCGGGTTACCTTTTTCCATTTGCATCCCAGTACCTGATATACCTTTCAGATAACTGATGTCTGCCAATAATTTGTCTTGTACACCGGAAAATTTGGATATACGTTCTATTAAAGCCAGTTTCTCTTCATTCTTCATAAACATATAATCTATGGAGAAACTTAGTATATTGGCTTTTTCTTTTTCAGTCAATGTGTTGAATAGGGTAGATTCCGTTTTCTCCGCTTGCATATAAAGAGCTACGGTAAATGCGACAAAAACCCAGCATATAAAAATTGGATACCTAACAAGTATATTCCGCATTCCATGTTTATGACGTTTTTATCTCACTGCCATGAATCTCTGTCTGGATGGGTGTGTAATGTATGCGCAATACAGTTATAAAGCATAATATCATACATAAAATAAGATGAATACCATATACTCTGCGGTCTGTATAAACAAGAGGTTCTTTTCAATGATAAGAACGTAATTAAATAAATTGAAATTCAAATAGGGACTGATTATTCAATCAAGCAGAACGTAAACAAGAAAGCGATGAATGCAATGATGACAGACTGGACAAAGAGTTGGTAAAAAAGTTGCTGGTTTCCACTGCCCATAACTTTGCGTATCCCGTATTCACGGTTACGATTCAAAAAAGTTCCCATAAGAAAATGGAAGAAATTAAGAAGTCCGGTCAGTAAAATCAACAGGCCTACTATCATGGTTATTCCTGCAAAATAAGGAGCAATGGACTTATCCCAAAATTTCTTTCCAAAGGGCGAGGCGGTTATAGCTGTTTCTTCGTCATATATGTGGTGCTTCATATTTATGGAGCGAAAACGGGCTTCTAATTTTCGAGCTGTTTTACCCGGATGTAGCAGGGCAAAACCAAAACCTCCAGTCATATTATTACGACCGTTGAATTGCAATGTTCCTTCACTGTCATTCAAAGTCAGCATGTCCAGTTTCTCAAGAAAACTCAGGCTGGTATTCAGGGGAATATCTTCTATCACGGCTTGAATGGTATAGGCTATGCCTCCAGTACGAGGAGTGGTATCCGGTGCTGTAAAAAGACGTTGTGTCAATATCATACGTTTGCCTATGGGATTTTCTGATTCACCGAAAATCCTTTTTGCTAAAGAGCGGGTCAGTATGATGGCATTGGGGGTGTTGGAGGCTACTTCCCATGATCCCTGTAGTATTCGGGGAGTGAATACTTTCCTAAAAAGAGAGTCTACTTCCATTGTCATCAAATGATCGTATGGCAATTCTTTCCCTTCTTTTATCTCTACGTTGTAACTCCGCTCTCGGGGATAAACGGTAAAGGTAAATCTTGAACCTCATCGAATCTAAGTTTGCGCAATTCTTCAATCGTTGTTGCCGGAATACCAGAATACAAAATCTCCCCGTGTTGTACATAAATTTATGTCTGCTATGAGTTCTTTATTGGAAAAGCAAGAATCTACTTCGCTGATGAACCGGCTACAATAAAGACAGATACTAAAACATAATATCCCGACGGATAGCCCTACGATAGATATCAGATTTTGTATCTTATTTTTTAATAAGTGGCGCATTGCCATTTTTATATAATGCCTTAACATATTTCCGTTGTTTTATAAAATTATTCTGTTTTCATGATTTGTGTCGGATTAATATATGCCGCCTTTTGTATTTGGTATGCTAAGGTGCCCAGTGATATGATTATTACCAACAGCAATGATATGATAAAAATGTCTATACTGACAGGTGCCCTTACTGCAAAATCTTGAGTATAGGTATTTATCAGATAATAAGCCAAAGGAATAGCTATGACAAATGCTATAATTAAAACGGTTATATATTTGCGGAATAACAGTCGGTAAAGGTCTTTGGCACTTGCACCGTTCACTTTACGAATCGCTATTTCCCGATATCGTTGGCGAATGTCAAAAAGAGAAATCCCTAACAGACCAAGACTGGAAATAATAATAGCCATACCTGCAAAAATAGAATAAATAGTGGCTGTTTGGCGGTCTTGTGTATACATCGCTTTGATATCATCTTCCAGGAAGTATATTCAAAGTCTTCACTTCCATAGACTTTATATTCCAAATTACGTAAGAATCAATCACTTCTTTCTTTTTGCCGGGTGTATAAGCTATCTGATAAAGATCACCACTGAACCGTGCTCCGACGAGATTAGATAGTAGGCTTGATTCCAGATGTCAAATGTCCTTCAAAATAATCCTCTACTACTGCAACGATAGGTTGAAGAGAAGCGTTAGCATTAGCCCTTTTTTGATTTTCTTCAATCACTCCAGCGCCATTGATTGAAGTATAGCCTAATGCTTTCAGTGCGGCTTTGTTTACAACAAAAACAGTGCGCCGGTTTTCTTTATTTATATCGGGTATCTCACCTTCAATTACTTTTATATCATATAATTTGAAAAATGCAGGAGTGGCGTAATGAATATTCAGAAACACCTTTTCTCCTTTATTGTTCAGATAGTTTGTACCAAAGGTAGGAGTAAGGATATTTTCATTGCTAGGTTCGTACAATTCAATAAAAGGACATGCATTAAGTTCATTATCCAATTGCATGACACGTTGGCGACGTTGTTGCATACTTTCATAAGTATAACTGCTAAAATCTTTCGATTCATATACTAAATTTACATTCATTATGTTTTTAGTACGAAAGCCGGGTTCGGTATTTAACAACATTCCAAGTTGTCGATTAAAATAAAGTGATAATACCACTAACAAAAAAGTTATAATATACTGTGCCCCTAGAAAGAACATACGAAAATGTTTGGAATGACTTTGGACACCGATAGAGCGAATGGAAAGAATGGGGGAGGTGTAATTGTATTTAATGTATGGATAAATAGAAGTTATTACTGGTAACAATAATAAAATACTTGCCGAAAGCCATCCGTCGAAAGCCGTATAAGAAAAGTGAATGTCGAACAAATATTCAGTAGGGGCAGACATTATTTCAATAATAAGCCAGGATACTAATAAGGCGCTCAGAACTAGTAATGTATTTTCAATCCATATATTGGCAAACAATGTTTTGCCGCATACACCAAATACTTTCTTCAATCCATATTCTTTTCCGCGGCGTAATAATGCTACCAGGTAAAGATTAATAAAATTCAAGATGCCGGTGAGGAGCAATAACAGGCATACGCCCGACAAAATAATTAAGTGGGAATGGTTTCCCGAAAGAAACATAGCAGGTTCACGGTCTGTTAAAGAACCGTCCCAGTAAATATCCTTCACAGAAATTAAAGAAAATGTATGTGTGCGAGTATCATATTTAGGGTCATTTATATACCGTGGGACGCTACCTGTCTTATTTATGGCATTTATATCTGTACCGGGTAGGAAACGATAGAGCTCTGTATTCATCCTTTCCCAATGTTGGGATAATTTAGAAGAGAGGATGATATCAAAGTTAATTGTAGTTTTACACTCAGGTTCTCCTACAATGCCTTCTACGGTAATATCTTTGCCATTGCTATAACGTAGTACTTTACCTATCGGATTTTCATTACCGAAAATCTTACAGGCGTATTTTTCTGTTAATAATGCCGACTGAGGTGTTGTGAGAGATAGCTTTCCTTGCACTATAGGATAATGAAATAACTGGAAAAATACACTGTCGGTAACGAGGCTACGTGCCGGAATACGGTTGGTACCGGAAATGACATAGTCCTTTTCCAATGGAATATAGGTGGTCATAGCTTCTACGAAACGATTGTCGATAGAAATGGTATCATAGTTATATTGTTTCAGTCCACTCAGTCCCCGGTTACCTTCTGTATTGGTACAGATAGCATACACATGCTCCCTGTCGATGCAATGTGTGTCCACTGTCAGTTCCCTATGGATATATCGCATCAAGATGATACTGCATGCCAGACTGAATGCCAGTCCCAGTAAATTAATGATAGTATACGATTTAGAACGCATTAAAAAGCGCCAAGCATATTTCAGTGTTTTCATATTTAATGTGTGTTTATTCTGATCTTATAATTTTTGCGGGATCAATTTGAGCAGCTTTGTGTATTTGCCAAATTAATGTGCTTGATGAAATAAAGGAAATGATAGCTAGAACTGCTAAATAAATTCCTATATCTACAGGTATTTTTAGTACAAAATCCCGTGTATACATATATATGAGGTAATAGGCAAGTGGAATAGCCAATACAAATGCACAACCTATTACTTTGATATATTTGCGGAACAATAGCAGGTAAAGGTCTTTCATCCCTGCGCCATTTACTTTGCGGATGGCAATTTCACGATAACGTTGTCGGATATCAAATAAGGATAATCCAAATAATCCCAAACAGGAGATGATGATTGCTATCAAGGCAAAGACAAAGTAAATGTTTGCTGTTTGACGGTCCTGAGCATAAAGTTTGTGGACTTCATCTGTCAACCAAGTATAGGTGAAGTCTTCGGTATTATATATTTCTTTCTCTGTTTTCTTCAGATATTCTATGACTTCTTTTTCTTTATCGGGCTGACGGCAATCAAAAAATCGCTGTTGCCGCTGCTGGGCCCTACGACAAATGCCATCGGTTTTATTCCTTCAGTGAGATGGCTTGGGTAATAATCGTCTATTACAGCCACTACAGGCATAAGTTTGGTTCCACCTTCTTCCATTTCTCCTTTTTCGCTGACACTAATCCAAAGCGGGATTCGCTGCGTACAAAGCATCTTCTAGCCGAGTATTAGCCCATAGCTTTCATTGCTGCTTTGTTCAGTACCATTTTATTGTCACTCCAACCTTCAATTTTTGGGGGATTTTTCCTTCCAGTACTTTTAAATCATATAGTTGGAAGAATTGTGGAGAAGGAAATAGGGTGAGCATGGGTTGACGGGTATCCTGGTCATTTAACAACATGCAGATAGAGCCTCCCCTTAATATAGAATAATGGGAATTCATCCACATTTCAATGTGAGGACACTCGTTTAATAGTTGCTTGATACGGTCTTGGCGGGCAAAGCGCTCATTGCGCTTTTCTTCTGTATCAGAGCGCAGATAATTTTTGTTTTCGTGTAACAACTCAGCTCTGAGAATTCTTTCTGTCCGATATCCGGGAGAGGTATTCAGCAGGAAATGCAGTTGCTTGCCAAAGTAAAAGGACAGGATAAGGAGTAATATGGTTATAATGTATTGAAAAAAAGGAATGTCATACGTACAGTGATAGCATGACGGTTTGATGTTATTGAACGGATAGACACAATAGGAGGGAGATAATTATATCTGATGTATGGATAAATAGAAGTAACCAAAGGTAATAATATGATGAATCCCAAAGACAATTGCCAGTCGAATGCCGAATAGCTAATTTGTTCATTCATCAACCGGCTGACTGGTACTTGGGTTGCTTCTATCAACAGCCAGGCGGTTAGCAATGCGGCAAAGGCTAATAACAGATTTTCTATCCATATTTGTAAAAACAAAGGCAGACGCTGCAAGCCGAATACTTTCTTTACTCCATATTCTTTAGAACGTTTCATCATAAATACCATATAAATATTGATGAAATTCAATATACCTACCAATAATAGCAATATGGTTACTCCTGAAAGAATATACAGGTGTGTACGGTTACCGAATTGCATGATGGAATCGTAATCGTCATCGTGACCAATGGAATTTCTCCAGTATAAATTTTTCCAAGTAATAAATTCCCAGCGTATTCTGTTTCCCCTTTTGTCCTTTCTGTACACATTGCTTGCTTTGTTTATCTTATCCAGATCTACACCGGGGAGTATGCGCATCAGTGATATATCCATACGTTGCCAGTGTTCCACCAATCTGTATGATACCAGTAGATCGAACCGAAGTAATGATTTGCATCCCAATTCTCCAATCACTCCCTTGATGGTGATGTTTTTACCATAATATTCCAATACTTTTCCTATTGGATTTTCTTTACCAAATATATTACGGGCATAGCGCTGGGTGATGATGCGTCACCAGGGGCATCTAAATGGGCCTCACCGGCTGCAACCGGGTAGTGGAAGAAATGAAAAAAGTGGAGTCAACTGCTGCTATATTCATTGCATAGTTACTGTTTTCATATACCACATTGTCTCGCTGCTGTAACATCAGGCGGCATTGTTCCACTATTTGATGGTCAGGAATATAAACAGAATCAGTTTCAGACCAACCTTGTTGCAAACTTCCCGGATGAAGATTTCCTTCTATATCCCGTATAGGAATGATGATATGTTCCGGATCTACGCTATGTGCATCCACCGTCAGTTCCCTATGGATATATCGCATCAAGATGATGCTGCATGCCAGACTGAAAGCCAGTCCTAGCAAATTAATGATAGTATACGATTTAGAACGCATTAAAAAGCGCCAGGCATATTTCAAAGTTTTCATGTTGCATGTTTTATTTTAATATCAATTCTTCTGCGTCACCAAAGGTATCATATCCTGTGATAATTACAAATTCTCCAGGCTGTAAACCTTCAGTGATTTCATATTGAAGCGGGTTTTGGCGTCCTATATTCAATGGAACTTTTACAGCTTTTGTTTTTGATGGGTTTATTTTGTAAATCCATTGTCCTCCAGTAGACTGGTAGAAGTTTCCACGTGGGATAACTATAGCTTGTTCGGGTTGGCCCAATTCTATTTGTACTCGGAAGCTCTTTCCTACACGGACATTCTCGGGCATTTCTCCGGTAAATACCAAATCTACATCAAACATACGGTCTTTTACCTCAGGAACTACTTTAGTAATTCTCAGGGGGTAGCGTTTCCCTTGATAGTTTACGGTAGCCGGAAGACCTGTTGTGATGCGGTCAATGTAATATTCACTTAAAGAAGTATGAATTTTATATTGATCCAGCACTTTTATTTCAGCTATACTTTCTCCCGAAGCAACCTGTTGGCCGGGAGTTACTTTCACAAAACTTAGTTGGCCGCCAATCGGAGCTTTTATTATCAAATCCTCCAACCGTTCTTCCGCACGTTTCAGTTTTTTGCTTTCACGTTCCAGATCATTTTTCAATAATTCTTTGCGGATAAGGGTTACGGATGAATCATGTTTCAGGCTTTCCATTTGTAATGCCGTATTTTTCAGTTTATACTTATATTCATCTTCAGATACTTGAAGCTCAGCCTTGCTCTTAATTCCCATTTTGAATTCCTCTTTGTCCAGTCCGAAGCTCTTGCGCAGTCGTTCCATCTCATATTGTGCCTGTAATGTCTGTTGCTTCAGTGTCAGACTCTTTTGTTCCATTTCTATCTCTTTCTCTTTATAGGTGATTCGTTGTTTTTCCCATTCGTCACGTTGGTCTTCAATGGAACGAATCAGATCCGGATTAGTCAATATCAACAAGGTGTCACCTTGTTTCATCATATTCCCTTCTTCTCCAACAATGCGGTCTACACTGCCGGCTTCACGAGTATTTACTTTGATGGTAAGAATGGGTTGCACCAGTCCTTCCACATCTACATACTCCATAAATTTGTCGTCTTTTACTTCGGCTATCTGAATGTTGTCTGTTTCGATACGCAGCTTGCGAGGACCTAATGAAAGGCTTATCACATAGATAAGGAAGATAATGAAGGCCAGTGCAGCTATCATATAGTAGCGATAGCGGATGTACCACGGTTTCTTTTCAATTTTTATATCCATTAGTTTATGTTTTTTGATATAATTTTTTTATTTCTTTTTTTAGTATGGCGATAATACAAAGATCATTTATATCTGCCGTGTAGTTAAGGTTTAGGTATAGTACATGAAATCTCTGCTTTTCTGAGGAAATCATATCCCGTCATACTTCTAATACCATAATACAGACTCCAATAAGTTTTCAAAGCTGTTATATAATTTCTCCGTGCGGTATCTTTTTCTGTAATGGCGGCATTGAGGTCCAGAATTGTCGATTTTCCTAAGATATAAAGCCGACGTGCTACATCGTGGCGCCGGTCGGCCGTCTTGTCCGTCTTGGCGGCTACTGCTACACGGTATGCTTGAAGATTGAATTGACGGACCATTTTACATACATTCAATTCAAAATCTTTCATTCCCTGTTCAGCCTGTGTATCTACTAAGTCTACATTGGAACGAGCTACACGAACGCGTCCTTTTCCACGACCCCAATCCAGGATAGGTAAAGAAATACCAATACTGGCATATTGTTGGTTCATGGGGTTTCGGTAAGAATCTGCAAATTTATTTCCGGTTTGAGAAAGCCCGAATTGTACATACAGGTCGGCTTTCAAACCTGCATTGGCTTTTGCAGAAGCTAATGCGCTGCGGCTTTCTAATTGTTTGCGTTTATAAGTGTCAGGATCGGGACTGTTTTTGAATGCCAGTTGTAATGCTTTTTGTAAAGGGATTTCGAGTTGAGGAATGCTGTCTTCCGGAATGACTCGTAAATTTATTTCCCGATTAATGCCAAGGAAGGAACGGAGTGTTTGCATTTGGTCCTCTACTTCGATGCGGGCATTCATCATATTGGTTTCTTCTGTCAGTTTGTTTATTTCCAGCTGTAGCATTTCGTTTTCAGTTATGGTTCCTATATTATATCTTCCCTCGGCATACCTGTATAAAGTATCGGCAGAAGCATAGTTGTAGGCGGCTATGTCAAGATTAGTTTGTGCAGTTGCCAGGTTGAAGAAAAGAGTGCTGGTTTCTGAGGCTACAAGTTCCAATGCTTCTGCATATGCTTTACGGGCTTCCCGGTAGCGAAGGGGTTCGATACGGTGATCCCATTTTAAAGAATTATATCCAAAAAGTTGCTGCTCGTAACCTATTACTATGGGTTGGGTGTTATAGCTGTATGATTATCTTCAAATTCATCAATGCGTTGGGTGGTACTTTTTACAAACAAGCTGCCACCGGTAAACCATATATTTTGATTTATTTTAAGGCTGAGATCTGTGCTTAACTGGTCTTGCTGGATAAATTGATTTGTTCCATCCGGTTGGGTAATCTTGTTTATCTCCCGATTTAGGGTAGGAGATGAAGTTAATGTGACGGAGGGAAGATAATTCGCCCGGAAAAAACGGTAGTTCCAATAAGCTGCCCGATAGGTATGACGGGCAGCTTGTGCTTCCGGTGAGTTTTCTTGTGCTATTTCAATAGCTTGTTGCAAACTCAATGTTATTGATTCTTCTTGTTGTGCTGTGGCTGTTTCCGGGCGAAGCAGAAGAGAAAGTGCTATAATACAATATAGTTTCATGTTCGTTTTTTTTATGTCTTTATACCTATTAGTACTTTTGGCTTATAGTTAGGTGAACAGGAGTGGGTCTTCGGTGTCTTCTTTGGATAAGTCGCTTTTTATTTTGGTTAATGCTTCCTTTGCTTTTTCATGACCGTTGTCTATAGCTTTTTGGAACCAGAACCGGGCTTGTTGTAAGTCTTTTTTTACACCTTTACCCCACTGATACATGCGGCCCAGGTTGTATTGTGCAGGAGCATTCCCCTGTAAAGCAGCTTTGGTCAGCCACTCAGCTCCTTTAGCAAAGTCTTTTTCCATTCCTTCGCCATAACAATACATATTTCCTATATTATATTGAGCTATCGGATTATTCTTATCTGCTGCTTTTTTAAACCAAAAATAAGCTTCTTCAAGTCTTTGGGAACCCCAAGTCCGTTTTTATATAAATAACCGATATTGTTCATGGCGTCCGTATTACCATGAGCTACAGAACGTAGGTACCAAGTCATAGCAATGTAACAATCCTTACGTACTCCCCAACCGTTTTTATAAAGGCTTCCCATGCCAATTTGAGCTTCTGGATTTCCTTGAGTGGCAGCTCTGTTCAACCATTTGAAAGCTTGGCTGTAATCCTTAGTGACTCCCAAACCATATGTGTACATAAAACCTATATTGTTTTCAGCATACGTGTTTCCGCCCGCTGCCGATTGATGAAAAGTTTCAAAGCCTTATCATAATCAATTTCACCTCCTAAGCCTTTTAAATACATATCGCCTGTCAGATATTGGGCATGATGGGCCGTATCAATGTGAGCTATCTTTTCTAATAACTCGCGTGCTTTTTCATATTGTCGATTAACATAGTGAGTTTGTGCTTCTTCCCACAATTGATGGCAGTCACCTATATAAAGCATATAGATCTTATTGCCGAATAGAGTTACTATGCTTGCTATAAGGCATAAATTGATAGCTATTACTGATTTTTTTTTCATAACTTAATATATTAGTATTGTAGACTAATCAAATAGCGTGCCATTATCTTATCTCTTTGTTTACCAGATTTTTGTGGGATAAAAGATAATGATGTCTCTGTGCGGATACGCACTATTTTTGTGCGTATCCGCACAGACAAACACATTAAAAAAAACAATATCTTTGCAAAAAAGCGGATAGAAAATCTTTTATTCGTATAACAAGATATATTGAGGATAAAATAATGAATGCAAAAGGAAAAATATTGATTATAGATGATAATGAGGACGTGCTTTTTGCACTAAACCTTTTATTGGATCCCTACGTGGAAAAAATAAAAGTTACTACTCAACCGACTCGTATTGAGCATTTCATGACTACTTTTCAACCTGATGTTATTCTGCTTGATATGAATTTTCGTCGGGATGCTATCAGCGGGCAGGAAGGATTCGATTGTCTAGAGCAGATATTAAAGTTAGATCCGCAGGCTATTGTCTTGTTTATGACTGCTTATGCGGATACAGATAAAGCAGTACGGGCCATTAAGGCTGGAGCTATTGACTTTATTCCCAAACCTTGGGAAAAAGAAAAACTACTTGCTACGCTTTCATCGGCTATCAAACTTCGTGATTCTCGTAAAGAGGTCAGGCAACTGAAAGAACAAGTTGTAGCATTGAGCGCGCAGGATGAAGAGATGCCTCAAATGATAGGTCACTCAGTGCCTATGCGAGAGGTTTTTGATACTATTCGGAAATTATCGGATACTGATGCTAATATTTTGATATTGGGTGAAAATGGAACCGGTAAAGATTTGGTGGCCCGTTCTCTACGTTATTTTTCTCCTCGTCGTGAATGTCCTTTTATAACGATTGACTTGGGGAGCATACCTGAATCATTATTCGAAAGTGAATTGTTCGGCTATGAAAAAGGGGCTTTTACAGATGCCCGCAAAGCAAAGGCGGGACGTATGGAGGTGGCATCAGGAGGAACGCTTTTTTGGATGAAATAGGGAATTTGTCATTACCTATGCAGGCCAAATTACTAACAGCCATAGAAAAAACGGCAGATTTCACGTTTGGGAGCAACGGATATAATTCCTATTGATGTTCGGTTGATAAGCGCAACAAATGTAAATATCCGAGAATTGGTGGAGGAGGGTAATTTCCGTCAAGACCTGTTGTATCGTATCAATACGATTGAGATTACTATTCCTCCATTGCGGGAAAGGGGAGAGGATGTTCTCTTACTGGCTGATTATTTCTTACAAAGGTATACTCATAAATATAAGAAAGAGATAAACGGACTGAGCCGCGAAGCCAAGCAGAAACTCATGCGTTACCATTGGCCGGGTAATGTCCGCGAATTGCAGCATGCCATAGAACGGGCAATTATTCTTTCGGACTCGCCATTGTTAAAGCCTGCAAATTTCATGTTGCAGCCACAACCCGAGAAGAGGGTGAATACGGATGAGATACTGAACTTGGAACAATTAGAACGCAATGCCATAGAACGTGCTATGAAACGCAGCGAAGGGAACTTGAGTCGTGCAGCGGAATATTTGGGGATTACCCGTTACGCTCTTTATCGGAAACTTGAAAAATTAGGGTTATGAGTCGTTTACAAACTTTACGGATGATAGCTTGTATGTTATTAATGGGGGTAGTAGCTATAGCTGCATATCTCTTTTATCAACATTCGCTCTATTTTTGCTTGTTTTTTTCGCTGATGATTATGGCAGGTATTATCATTTATATCTGTCAGTGGCAGTATAAAACGACCCGTATGATATCGCGAATGATAGAAGGTATTCGTTATGCAGATTTCTCTTTGAGTTTTTCTACCCAGCACAAAACTCGTACAGAACAACGATTGGCACAAGAAATAAATAATGTTGTTGCTGAATTCCGTACTCGGTTGTCCGAGAATGAAGAGCGATATCAATATTATGAAACATTATTGAATACTGTTGACAGCAGTTTGCTGGTAGTAGATAGTCAGTGCAATATACATTGGATGAACCGGGCAGCCATGCAGGATTTGTGCGGTTATCGTATTCATTCTGTCAGGGAATTGGCTCTGTTAAATTCTGATTTTCCTACTATTATCCTGTCATTACAGCCTGGAGAGATTAAAACAGTACGAATACATAAAGGAGATATTATACAAGAATTGGCTGTTACGGTATCTGAATATTCCGCTCAACATGGTACGGAACTCCGGTTGGTTAATTTAAAGAATATCCATGCTGTATTGGAGGAAAATGAGATGGAAGCATGGCAGAAGCTGATTCGTGTACTCACTCATGAAATAATGAACTCCATTGCGCCCATTATTTCATTAAGTGAAACATTAAGTGAGCGTGCTGTACAAAATGGTATGAATGAGAGAGATTACAATATCATGTTGCAAGGGATGCAGACTATTCATAGAAGAAGTAAAGGGTTGCTGAATTTTGTGGAAAACTATCGTAAACTTTCTCGTCTGTCTGTTCCGATACTGGCTCCAGTAAATATAGGTGATTTACTGAGTGATATGAAAAAACTGTTTCCTAATAAAAACATACAATATATATATAAAGTAGAAAACCCAGAAACGACACTGATGCTGGATCGTTCACAGATAGAACAAGTATTAATCAATTTACTAAAGAATGCAGGTGAGGCTTGTGTAGAGCAAATCTATCCCGAAGTTATCATTAGCACACATTGTGATTTAGAAAAACATCTATTTTTCCTTTCTGTCTGTGATAATGGTAGTGGCATTCTTCCAGAAGTATTGGATAAAATCTTTGTTCCTTTTTTTACAACGAAGCCAACAGGTAGTGGTATAGGACTCAGTTTATGCAAACAAATTATGAATTTACATGGTGGAAGTATCTCGGCGAGTAGTGAAATCGGAAAGGGGAGTTGTTTTACACTGAAATTTCTTTGTTGCGGATAAAAAAAGTTTTAAGGTTAATGTTTTGATTTATAATTTGATAAGTAATGATGCGAAAAAAAAGTAGAAAAAAATCGCTTTAAATATTTGCATATATAAAAAAGCCGTACCTTTGCATCGCTTTTGAGAGATAAGGCGATTGAAAAATAAAAAAAGATTCGGGGTGTAGCGCAGTCCGGTTAGCGCACTGCTTTGGGAGCAGGGGGTCGTGGGTTCGAATCCCGCTACCCCGACGGATGAGAGTCAAGGAGTTACGGTAAAATGTAGCTCCTTTTTTTTATTCTCCGAATGGGGCGGTTTACCTTTGGTTTAACCAAGTGAGTTAGGGTCAGCGGATTTTCCCGGTTGGCAAGCTTTCTTTTAAGCGTATAGCTAGCCAGTCTGAACATGAAGAATTTCCATCAGCCACCCCTCTTAACTGGCTTCGAAAAGCTTTGATTTTAGCATTGAACGACTCCGCTGAAGCATTTGTCAATCGTTCTTCAAAATAATTTATGATGGTCGTACTATGGTTTGAAAAGGTGTGTTAAACCGGGACATTCATTAAATATTACAAAAT
>ENA-OQAS01000353-OQAS01000353.1-human-gut-metagenome-genome-assembly--contig:-NODE-353-length-24294-cov-3.581495_pt1 | contig 24294 bp, 31 predicted proteins | sample MGYA00242733_ERZ504523 | MGnify/ENA primary metagenome ERZ504523 (study PRJEB26092, sample SAMD00036239) | human gut metagenome | host: Homo sapiens | study: EMG produced TPA metagenomics assembly of...
ATTCTATCAGGAAGAGCCTTAACAATGCGTAAAAGTTTCAGCATACCAGAGAGATATGGCTGAAGATGTGAAAGCGAGAAGAACTACCGGCCGGAGTCTGCTTTTGCCTGTTGTATCTGCCACGTTCTATATACAAAATACCGCATATAAAGGCACGATTCGATAAGCTTCTTTTTGCCTGAAGTCTTCGGCAGAGATTAAATACATTTGCGTGGGTGCAGGAGAGAGAGAAGATTTATTCAGCTGCATAAGGTTCCTGCACTTCTGATGTGGGGTGGTGCGGTAGTCTATGACAATAAAATGACTGTTTTTGGACAGTAAAAAGGGAACTTCCGCCTGGTTGCCGCTGGACCAGTAGGAGAGGGTATAGCCATTCCGGATAAAGTGCTGTGCCAGAAAGGTTTCGATACAGGCTGTACCGGCGGTGGTTTCTTCTCCTGACAGAAGCTGGAAGGCAGGGATTTCAGTATGCATGAGCATAATCCGGTGTCAACAGGATACAGATGTAAGGAGGTTTCCGAAGGTTTGCTGCAGACAGCTGTCTGGCAGGGAATGGCAAGTCCGGCGCTGATCAGCCACTGCAAGGGTTTGTGGTAGACTTTGGCAGTAGCACCTTTTGCAATGCGGGTGTACTGGAATTTACGGCTGGTTCTGCCGAGCTGTGCAGGGATCGAGAGCCAGGCATTGCGGCAGTGGCGGGCGGTTCCTTTTGGAGCCAGAGCAGTAATATCGCTGAGAAAAAGATTAAGGAGCTTTTGCTGGGTGTCAGGTACCAGCAGGAGCTTCTTTTCTTTTTTGTATTCCATAATGGCAGCAGGCATTCCGCCGATGATCAGATAGAGACGGAACTGTGACAGGGCTTTTTCGTGGAGTTTCTTTCCTATTGGGCTGAAATCGGAGAAATGATTGCGGATTTCTCTTGTAAGGGCAAACTCAGCATTGGCCCACAGAAATTCTTCAAAATCCAGTGGATACAGAGTCAGGATATCAAAGTCGTGGACGGAGAAAGAATCAGAGTTAACCACACCTTTATAGATAGAGCCAATGTGATATTGTGGAAAGTCCAGGGCAATAGAGGTAAGAAGTGTGGAAATCTGAGGAATGCACTGGATATTGTCAAGAATCAGAAGGGAAGAGGCAGGCGCAGTGGTTTTCCTGCACAGGTTTCCAGAAAAAGCAGTACTTCCTGTGGATCATGTGGAACAGACAGATAGTCTGTAGCAGAGCGGTCTGTTTCCAGATTGATGTAGAGTGTATGTTCGTATTGCTTATTTCCGAAGTCCATAAGCAGCCAGGTCTTGCCTGTCTGGCGAAGCCCCTGGAGGATTAAAGGTTTGCGGCCGGGATTTTTTTTCCAGTATATCAGGGAATCGGTACATTTTCTTCTCATATGGGAAATCTCCTTTTAGTCGGTGGCATAGGTATAGAGTGAACGGTAACGGTACAGGACAGTTATAAATGATCAGCAGAGGAACGAGTTGATTGTAGAGGAATGTTTATGACATCATTATACAATGGAACTGTCGGAAAAATCTATACATAAAGATAGAAAAAAGTCGATTTACACATTTTTAAATATTTGTTATCGTAATTGTATTGACAAAATATAATCGTTCAGTTTTTTCTTCCCGGAGGAGGAATTGTTGAATGGTTACAGTGCCGGTTACTGTTTATTCTGTGCATTGCAAGACGTGCTGCGGAATGCAGGGTGAACGGTAACAACATTGCCCGGCAAAACAACAATTATTTCATTTCACAAAGGAGGATCCCTATGAAGAGAATCAATGCAATCTACGCAAGGCAGTCAGTGGACAGAGCAGATAGTATTTCTATTGAAAGTCAGATCGAGTTCTGCAAGTACGAGTTAAAGGGTGGAAGTTTCAAAGAGTACAAGGATAAGGGTTACAGCGGCAAGAATACAGTCAGACCACAGCTTCAGCAGCTTCTGACAGATATCCGCAGAGGGGAAGTGGAGAAAGTGATCGTGTATAAGCTGGACCGGATCAGCCGTTCTATTCTGGATTTTTCCAATATGATGAATCTGTTTCAGCAGTATCAGGTGGAATTTGTCTCTTCTACAGAGAAATTTGATACTTCCACACCTATGGGACGGGCAATGTTAAATATCTGCATTGTGTTTGCGCAGCTGGAACGTGAGACTATTCAGAAGCGTGTCAGCGACGCATATTATTCCAGAAGTCAGAAAGGTTTTCGCATGGGCGGCAAGCTCCTTATGGTTATCGGCTAGAGGAGATCCTGATGGAAGGAATCCATACAAAGAAGCTTGTGGAAGAACCCGGGGAAGCGGCAATTGTGCGGGAAATTTTTGATATGTACGAACAACCGGACACTTCTTATGGGGATATCACCAGATATTATGCGGAAAAGGGAGTGCAGTTCTACGGAAAGGAACTGATACGTTCCATGCTGGCCCAGCTTTTGAGAAATCCGGTATATGTGCGGGCTGATATGGATGTGTACCGTTTTTCAGGAGTCATGGAACCAATATAGTAAGCAGTCCGGAGCAGTTTGACGGGATTCATGGATGTTATCTTTATCAGGGGCGGGATGCGCAGACAGATAAGCTGCAGAATCTTAAGGGTCATATGCTGGTGGTGGCACCTCATGAAGGGCTTGTGTCTTCGGAGCAGTGGCTGAACTGCAGGATCAAGCTTATGAGAAATAAAACGATTCAGCCAATAGGAAAGCTGTGAATACATGGCTGGCAGGGAAAGTGAAATGTGGCAATTGCGGATACGCACTTATGAGTATTAAAATACAGTCCGGTAAACAGTACCTGAGATGTACGAAGCGTCTGAACAACAAAGCCTGCCCGGGGTGCGGGAAGGTTTATACTGAAGATGTGGAGAATTATGTATATAAAGAGATGGTACGTAAGCTGCGCGAAGGACAGTCTCCTGCCGCTTATACGAAGTTAAAGGAAAATCCGCAGGTAAAGCAGATTTACAGGGAGATTGAGGAAATGGAAAAGGAGATTTCTCTGCTTGTGGATTCTCTGGCAGGTGCCGGAGAAACACTGACAGATTATATTAATCAGAGAGTGGAAGAAATAGACCAGATGCATCAGTTAAAGCTGGAGAAATTATCGGTGCTTGCGGAGAATCATGCGACACCGGAGCAGATGGAAAAGGTAGCATCTAATGTAAGTCTGTGGGGAGAGATTGATTTTGAGGAGAAGAGGTTTACAGTTGATAAGATGATCAGGTCACTTAAGGTATTTCCCGGATCAGTCCAGATACAATGGAAATTCTGATATATAACAGTCCGGCAGAGCGTAAATTTTTGTCTTTACGCTCTGCGGACTAGAGCGTGTCTGAAAAATCATTCCCGCAATCTGCACGCCCCACTTTGCGGGATATTTCACCCGAATTCAGTTGCCGTAGCCCAGATGGTCTTATTAGTTTTCAGTCAGTGGTTTGTTCTTTATAAGCATTTCGCGAATTACGTTTTGCGTATATTCTCCGACATGCCTCTTATCTTCTTTGCTCAGTTCATCCGGATAGATCGGCTTACCGTATTCTACTACAACTTTTGCAGGAGATATCTTCGGGAATGTGCCTCGAAAATGTTGGCTGAATTGCTGATCGCAATTGGGATGATCGGGCAATTGGCCTTGGTAGCGATTTTGAAGCTTCCTTCATGGAAGGGAAGCATGTCCAGCTCATCTTTATTTCTGTTTCGGGTTCCTTCCGGGAAAATACAGATGGAAATTCCGGATTTTACTTTGTCTACTGCGGTCAGGATCGTTTTGAGTCCCTGTTTGATGTCTTTCCTGTCAAGGAAGAGACAGTGGAGATAACGCATCCATGTGGAAAGAAGAGGAATTTTCTCCATCTCTTTTTTGGCAATGTAGCCTGTACGGATCGGACAGCGGGAGTAAGTAAGAAGTATGTCGAAGTAGCTTCTGTGGTTGCCGATATAAAGTACAGGTGTGTCCTTTGGCACATTTTCTTCTCCGATCACAGTAATCTTTGCACCGGTGATCTTAAGGATAAATCGGAATACTGCCTGGATGATCCTAAGGGAGCTGATATCCTTCTTTTCAGGAGAAAATCTGCCGATGATCCATTCGACCAGCAGGATGGGGATGGACAGGATCAGGTATCCGATCACAACAATACAGACGAGGATAAATCGTATCATTCGTTAATTCCTTTCCGGGCATTATATAATGCTGATGCCCATATATAAGTATAGAAGTTATTATAAGGAATTATGAGATATCCTGCAAGAAATAAATCATAGTATAATGATTTTTGGCATTAAATAAAACACTCAGGACAGGATTCTTTCCTGCAGAAAAGCAGTTACTGTCAGATATATAGCATAGAGTATGGTAATAACAGGGCTGTATCCGGCATAGAATATTTAGCGAAGAATGAGCAGGGGTGCATTATGGGCAAAAGGACAGGAGGACTGCTCTGTGTGTTGCTGTTGGCTCTTTTGCCGGCGGGCTGTCAGTTTATCAGGATTGAGGAGGGCGAACGTACACCTCTGGAATATACGATCGTAAAGCAGGAGGAAATTCCGGAAGAGATTTCAGAACTGATGGAACAGAAGAAAAAGAAAGTATTTCAGATGACCTATCAGGTGGGAGATATAAGGTATCTGATGAAGGGATATGGAGAGCAGCTTACAGGAGGGTACAGTATTCAGGTGGAGGAGGTTTCCGAATCAGAGAACGCAGTATTCTGCAAGACAAGGCTGATAGGTCCGGAGAAAGCGGATGCAGGCAGTGAACCGTCTTATCCCTGTATTGTCCTGAAAATCAGAGAAACAGAGAAACCGATAGAATTTTGGGTTTTATCATAAAGTAAACAGAGAAAGGAAGGAAGCAGGTTGGAATTAAAAAAAGAAGTATTCAGATGCTGCGGATCAAAAATAAAGCGGCAGCGCAGGCGACTTTTGACGAGGACTATAATGTGCCCGATGTGAAACCAGATATCGGGAGACTGGTGCAGAGCAAAGCGGATGTTTCCATGGAGGAAGTGAGGCTGAGTGAAGGAAGAGCGCTTCTTAAAGGGACATTAAATGCAGATTTGCTTTATGTGGGGGAAAAAGAGGGCAGGATTTACAGCCTTTCTGCGAAGCTTCCGCTGGATGAGATGATTAATCTGGAGGGAATCGAAGGGGAGATAAGCTGTGTCTGAATGGGAGATTGAGGATCTCAGTGTTCATATGATCCATTCCAGAAAACTGAATATTAAAGCAATTGTAACTTTTTATGCAGTGGTAGATGAACTGGCAGTCGTTGAACTTCCGGTTTCCGCAGAGGATCAGGAAGTCTCTGTGAAAACGGAGAAAGTCCGGCTTATGAGTCTTCGTGTACATAAAAAGATACTCTGCGCATTAAGGATGATATTACTCTTGCGTCAAACAGACCGAATGTAGAAAACCTTCTGTGGTATATGGCTGAACCGAGGAATCTGGACCTGCGGCCAGGAGAGAACAAACTCCGGGTGAAAGGAGAGCTTGCAGTTTTTCTTCTGTATACAGGGTATGAAGAGGAGAATCCACCTCAGTGGCTGGAGTATACCATGCCTTTTTCCAATGAGATGGAATGCAGTGGCTGTATGGAAGATCTGATTCCACATATTGAGGTGTCTCTTCTTCATCAGGGGATAGAGGTAAAGCCTGATCCGGATGGTGAAGAACGTATCCTTCAGGTGGATGTGGTACTGGAATTAAATATGAAAATGTACAGGGAAGAGGAGCATGAACTTCTTCTTGATGCATACAGCCCACACAAAGAATGTGTTCTTCATCGGAAAAAGGAAATGTTGGAAAGTCTTCTGGTACGGAATTTTTCCAGGTGTCGTCTGACAGACCGGATAGAAGTTAAGGAGAGTCAGGGAAAAGTTTTGCAGCTTTGCCACAGCAGCGGTAAGGTAAAAGTAGATAAGACCAGGATTACGGATAAGGGAATTGTGGCAGAAGGAATTGTGGCACTCAAGATCCTGTATATTATTGGAAATGATGAAATGCCGTTTTATTCTATGGATGCCATGCTTCCGTTTACCCATCTGATCGAGGCAGAAGAGATCGGGAAGGATTGCACATATTTACTTCAGGCTGACCTTGAACAGCTTTCCACTGCAATGGCAGATGGGGATGAGATTGAAGTCAAGGCGGCGGTGGGACTGAATGTGCTTGTGTTCAGACAGTGGGAAGAGCAGCTTATTGAATCTGTGGAAGAACAGCCGCTAGATCGTAAGAAACTGGAAGTATGCCGGGAATTACGGTCTATATTGTAAAGGCCGGAGATACCCTGTGGGATATTGCAAAGAAATTTTATACAACTGTGGATGAGATTTCGGGTGTGAACAGTCTTACGGAAAAAGAGGTAAAGCCGGGGCAGTCGTTAATTCTTGTCAGGCAGGATGATAATGAAAAAAATTTCCGGAAAAATGAAAACTCCTATATTGAAAACTAAAAAAAAATGATTTAAAATATGCACAAAGAGTTTTATTGTATACAAAGTACAAATATGATTGCGAAAGTACAGTTATATACGGATGATATTGTTGGAAACGGAGGATTTTATGCGTTTACGTGCATTGGCGAAGATAAATCTGGGACTGGATATTCTCAGAAAGAGAGAGGATGGCTATCATGAAGTCCGGATGATCATGCAGACGATACAGATGTATGATGTTCTGGAGATGAAGAGGGTGAGGAAGCGGGGATTTCCCTGTCTGTCAATTATTCCTATATTCCGAATGATGAACGAAATCTGGTGTATAAGGCGGCGAAGCTTCTGATGGATGAATTTCAGGTTAAGGGTGGTGTGGATATCCATCTTGAGAAATTTATTCCTGTGGCAGCAGGTATGGCAGGCGGAAGCTCGGATGCGGCAGCTGCACTGGTGGGGATCAACCGGCTTTTTAAACTGGGATTGAGCCAGAAGGAGCTGATGGATCGTGCTGTGAATATCGGGGCAGATGTTCCGTACTGTGTGATGAGAGGAACTGCCCTGGCAGAGGGGATCGGGGAGAAACTGACCAGGATCACTCAGGTGCCCGACTGTTTTGTACTGATCGGTAAGCCCGGAATCAATGTTTCCACCAAAGCTGCCTATGAGAGCCTTCAGCTGGATAAGATTTCTTCTCATCCGGATATTGATGGGATGATAGGAGATATAGAACGTGGAGATCTTCTGGCAATGACACAGAAGATGGGAAATGTTTTTGAGCCGGGAATTATAGAGAAATATCCTGTAATTGGCGAAATCAAAGCACTGATGGAGAGTCATGGTGCGTTAAAGGCGATGATGAGTGGAAGTGGTCCTACAGTGTTCGGAATCTTTGATGATCGTGAAAAGATGGAGGCGGCAGCAGAGGTTCTCAGAGAGAGCCGGCTGGCGAAGACGGTTTTTGCCACAGAAGTAACGAAAGCAGGAGGGAATACAAATGACAAGTGATTTTTCAGTAAATATGAATGAATATCTTCCATTAAGGGATGTGGTTTTTAATACGCTGCGTCAGGCAATCCTGAAGGGCGAACTGAAACCTGGTGAGAGACTGATGGAGATTGCGCTGGCAGAGAGACTTGGCGTGAGCAGAACTCCTATCAGAGAGGCAATGCGTAAGCTGGAGCAGGAAGGTCTGGTAGTGATGATCCCGAGACGTGGTGCCCAGGTTGCCAATATCACAGAGAAGGATCTGAATGATGTTCTGGAGGTTCGTATTGCTCTTGAGAATGTAGCTATTGAGAAAGCATGTGCCCGTATGACTGAAGAAGAAATGAGGAGACTCTGGCTTGCTGCCAAGGAGTTTGAACATACGATCGCAGAGGGAAATCTTGTTAAGCTTGCGGAGGCTGACGTTGCATTCCATGAGGTTATTTATCAGGCTTCTGATAATAAGAGGCTGATCCAGGTACTCAACAATATGCGTGAGCAGATTTATCGTTATCGTGTAGAATATCTGAAAGAAGGTGAAACACGAGATGTTCTGGTGAAGGAACATGAGGAACTGACAAAGGCGATCAGAGAGCGTGACGTAGAACGCGCGAAACAGCTTTCTTTCCAGCATATTGAGAATCAGAGAATGGCTATCATGCGTTCTATTGAGGCTGAGGATGCAGAACGTGAACGTGCAGAGAAAGAGAAATCCAGGGGACACAGATAAGAATGGTATAATATCTGAATATCGGGAAATTCTAAGAGAGGCGGGATGCCTCTCTTTTTTGCGCATCCATGTATGTAAGTGGGTTTATGAATATTGCCGACTGGCAACAGATCTGTCTGGTACATCGAAAACGATGTACCGGTATGAAACGAGGTGGGAAATTATTGAAGAAACTGGAAGAATCCCGGAAAGTATCTGCAAATCTGAGGGAGAATGAGAAATATCTGCGAAGCAGGCTGGAAAATTGCAGTGATATTCTGATCCGTCCCATGCGGCTGGGAGATAAACATAAGGTAGACTGCCTTATGGTCTATATAGAAGTTGCGGTTTCCAACATGATGCTGGATGATTCTGCTCTTGGAAAGATGATCAATCATTTCTGGGAGATTTCGCCGGAGGATATTCAGGAATTTGTCAGGCATAACAGTCTTGGGATCGCAGATGTAAAGAAACTGGAGAATCTTGACGAGTCCATAGATGCCATGCTTGCAGGGAATGCAGTGTTTTTCATAGATGGATATGACAAGGCGATGAAAATCTCCAGCAAAGGTTATCCATCCACAGGTGTGATGGAGGCAGAATCGGAAAAGGTGCTGCGGGGTTCCAGGGAAGGATTTTCGGACAGTGTGAAAAGTAACAGTGCACTGGTAAGAAAAAGGCTTCGTGATACCAGACTCAAGGTGGAAGAATATAAAATCGGTGTGCGCTCTCATACCTTAACGCAGGTGTTATACATGGATGACCTGGTACATGAGGGACTTCTGGAAGAAGTGAAGGAACGGCTGGAAGAATTTCAGATTGACGGAATCCTTGACAGCGGTATGCTTGAACAGCTGACAGAAGATGTGTGGTATTCTCCTTTTCCTCAGTATCAGACAACGGAACGTCCGGATCGTGCTGTGCAGGAAATCCTGAAAGGTAAGGTTGTGATTCTGTGTGATAATTCTCCGGAAGCATTGATCCTTCCGGGAAATTTTAGCAGTTTCATGGAGAGCAGCGAGGACTGGTATCACAGGTTCGAGATGGCTTCCTTTCTCAGAATACTGCGATATCTGGCTGTGATCATGGCGACTGTTCTGCCGGGACTTTACCTGGCAGTGATACGTTTCCATACACAGATTCTGCCATCTGCACTGATACTGTCTTTTGCGGAGGCGAGGGAAGGAGTGCCCTTTTCCAGTGTGGTGGAACTGATTTTTCTGGAACTGGCTTTTGAACTGATTCGGGAGGCTGGGGTGAGAGTTCCGGGATCTCTGGGAAATGCTATTGGCATTGTTGGCGGACTGGTGATCGGACAGGCAGCGGTAGAGGCAAATCTTGTGAGTCCGATCGTGGTGATGATCGTGGCGTTGACTGCGCTTGGCTCTATGACTGTTCCAAATGAAGAGTTTGCAGCAGCATTTCGGCTGGTGAAGTATGGGTTTCTGATCCTGGGAGGTTATCTGGGAATTTACGGAATCGTGCTGGGAGTATATCTGGTTATAGGGCACCTGGCAGGCCTGATAAGTTTTGGTATTCCTTACCTGGTTCCTTTTATAAAGAAAGAACAGAAGGGCAGCAGAGGAGAAGGGGTTCTGAGAGTTCCGCTGCGCAAGAGGGTATTACGACCGCTTTATGCAAGAGAGGAGCAGAAGATCCGTTTGAAGAGAAAGGAGTCCGGTTCATGAGATTTGCAGAGAATAACAGAATTTCCCACAGGCAGCTGTACAGGCAGATGATACTGGCATTACTGGCACCATTTATGCTCTGCGTTTTCGGAAAGGGTGGAATGAACGGAATCAGTGCAGTGGCGGGAATGATTTTTGCGCTGATATTGCTTGGGTTTTATGTAATCTGGCTGATACGGCTGACACCTTCATTTGAAGATCCGGTAAGTCTGCAGGTGCTTTTGCGGGAAGGCTGATCGGGATTTTTTCCTGATCTATGTGTTGATGGCGGGGGGATATCTGCTGGCACTTCTCAGGAGGCTGGTTCCTGTAAAGCTGATCACAGGAGTATCCGGCCGATGGATCGCATTCTGGGCGGTTCTGGTATGTTCTGTCGGAACCTGCAAAGGTGTACAGAGAAGAGGAAGAATGGCGGAAGTATCAGGTGGCCTGCTTCTTGGCGGGATTATGATAATGATGATACTTTGTGTGCCACAGGCAAAAACGGAATATCTCATGGGAGAAATCCGGTGGGAGGAGCTTACAGTGAGAAATGTCAGTCAGTCTTTTTATGGAACTCTGTGTGCTTTTTCGCCGGTTGCATTGCTGCCATTTCTGTTGGGAAATGTGGAGAAATACGGAAGTGCGGGAAAGACGGTGGCAGGAGGGATCCTGACACTTGGCGGGATTCTTATTGGAATGGAGCTTCTGCTTCCGGCAGTTCTGGGATATGACAGGGTAGCGGCGGAAAGTTATCCGGTCCTGCCTCTGCTGGCAGCGCAGATCTTCCGGGAAATGTACTGGCCAGATTTGACATCCTGTGGATGGGATTTCTGCTTTACAGCCTGCTTTTTGCAATAGGGAGTCTGCTGTATTATGGAAATCAGATTATCGGGAAATCTCATCCTGGTAGGGGGAGGTTCTGGCTTCCGGCACTGGTTTTCCTGATTTCGCTTCTGGAAGAAGAGGGAAAAGGAATACTGGATTATTTTGGATGGTGTCTGGCGTATATTTTCGTTCCGGGAATTCTCATCTGTCAGTTTTATATGTTTATCAGAGGAAAGGGACACCGCAGGAAGCAGAGGAAAAGGGCAGTCGGTGTGGTGACCGGGATTTTGTCAGTCAGTTTTTTATGAGCGGATGTGGTGCGGCTGTGGAACCGGAGAAGAGAATGTATCCTATGGCACTTGGCGTGGATGCCTCAGAAGAAGGAATCTGTCTTACCTATGGGATGCCGGATCTTTCTGAGAGTACGGGGCAGGGAAAAGAGGAAGAAGATGGCGGTTCCCGGGTTCTGCAGATCAGTGGTGCTGATTTCACCCGGATTGAAAAAATGTATGATCAGTCACAGGAAAAACTTCTTGATATGGGGCATCTGCAGGTTCTGGTCATGGGGAGAACACTGGTGGAGGACGGAAGATGGAGAATGGTGCTGGATTATCTGAAACAGGAGATTTTGTGGGGGAAGATCTTTATGTGTTTGAAGCGGAGGACGCAGGGAGATCCTGAACTGGCATGGGGAGGATAATTCATCAGCAGGAGAATATATTACAGGACTGATCCGAAACAGAATGTCAGGAGGAAATATTACGGCTGTGACACTCAGAGAGCTTTTCTATGAAAAATATAAAGAAGATAAAATCCTGCGACTTCCGATTGTGAAGATCAGAAATGGAAGTCTGGAAGTGGAAGTATAAATCAGGAAAATATTGGCATAATCCAAATATTAAAGTGCTGCCTGGAAATTCCATATAAAATAAGAAAATATATAGGAAAATAACAAAGGCAGATATGGTAACTGATAAGATATAACAGGAGAGAGGGACAATGATGAATAAAAAGAGTAAGAACAAAAAATTAAGAAGAAAACTGTCGTTTGTTCTGTTCGTGGCAGCTGTTGGTGTTCTTATGATGAGAGCAATGCCGGGAATGTCCGGGAAGATAGCAAAAATCGCTGAAAGACGACAAGAACAGGTTGCAGTTACTGCATGGTGGGGGACATTGTACCCGAAATTCTGCTTCTCGCAGTTCCCTGAGGAAAATAAAGGACAGAAAGATGACATAAAGATATCCTTCTGGCTTGCACAGGCTCTTGATTGGTGATAGAATAGTGAGACAATCAATAGAGATGGAGAATAGAAATCAATGAAAATAGACAGAGAGGCACCGATAGGAGTATTTGATTCCGGTGTGGGAGGGCTGACTGTTGCGCGTGAGATCATGCGTAATCTTCCTTCAGAAAAAATCGTATATTTTGGTGATACGGCGAGAGTGCCTTACGGAAGTAAATCGAAGGAAACTATCATCGGTATTCCCGGCAGATCATTCGTTTTCTTCAGCAGCAGCAGGTAAAGGCGATTGTGGTTGCATGTAATACAGCCAGCGCTTTTGCCTGGATGCAGTGAGGGATGAGTTTGACATTCCCATCATTGGCGTGATAGAACCGGGGCTAAAGTGGCGGCTGCCCAGACCAGAAATAAGAGGGTAGGAATCATTGGTACTGTGGGAACTGTAGGAAGTGGGATACATGCAGAGTATCTGAAGCATCTGGATCCGGAGATCACTGTTTTCGGCAAAGCATGTCCGCTGTTTGTGCCACTGGTAGAAGAAGGGTGGCTTCATGATCCGGTGACTGATGAGGTCGCTGCCAGATATCTGAAGGAACTTCAGGATAAGCAGGTGGATACACTGATATTGGGATGTACTCATTATCCATTGCTTCGTTCCACCATCAGAAAGATCATGGGAGACGGAGTATGTCTGGTGAATCCGGCTTATGAAACTGCACTGGAGCTGGGAAGGCTTCTGGAGGAAAAAGGACTTGCCGGTGAAGGTACAGAGAAGAATGAATTTCCGTATCGCTTCTATGTGAGTGATCTGGCAGATGAGTTTAAGGCATTTGCCAATTCGATTCTTCCATATGATGTGGAGATGACGAAAAAAATAGATATTGAGAAGTATTAAAAACAGCAGATTGCTGAATGGTTATAATATAGATACATAAAAACAGGTTTTGAACAGTATAAAAACAGGAGTATGAGAAGAATGGATAAAGAAGTGCTGATTCATGTAAGGGGACTTCAGACAATGGATGCAGACGGTGAACAGGAACCTCTGGAGATTGTTGTACCGGGACAGTATTATTTCCGGAACGGAAGTCATTATCTGCGCTATGAGGAAGTCATGGAGGATTTTGCAGAACCTACCGTCAATTACATAAAAATTTCCCGAAAGGGAATGGAGGTCCGCAAGAAAGGTGTGGTCAATGTTCATATGGTTTTTGAACAGGGTAAGAAGAATATGACTTACTATACCACTCCCTATGGAACTATTGAAATGGGGATTGCGGCGACGAATCTGAATCTGCAGGAGAGTGATGGCGGTCTTGACATGAAAGTGGATTATGCGCTTGATATGAACCAGGAGCATGTGGCAGACTGTTATCTTGCGATTAAGGCACAGCCAAAGGACTGTAAGAATTTTACAATTTGATCAGATTTGGTAAGTTCTCTGCTTCGTTGCAGATATCTGTCTGATCCAAACAGAAAAAGGTCAGTGATCTGTGTGTATGGATGACACGATTCACTGACCTTTAGTTTATATGTCTGACTGCATTTATCTGGCAGTTTTGTCTTTCTTGAATTTTGCAAAGAAACCTTTCTTTTTGGGAGCCGGTGTCTGAAGGGAACCGCGGATTCCTTTTACGCCTACAATATAAAGACCGCTTACTTCGGCTTTGATTTCTTTCTTAAGCGGGATCAGGTCGAAAACCTTCTCATCTGCGATCATGATCGCAATCTTTGGTCCGATTTTAGCTTTAACGATTGGAAGCTTGGAACGGCGCATAAGTTTAGGTGTCTGTTCAATTACCATCTGAGGAAGTCCGGATTCTTTCAGTGGCATCCTCTTTTTATCGATAACCAGCATGGAAACGGTTTGTTTAGTTGCTTCAATCTGAGCCTGCTGTTCTTCCTGTTTCTTCTGGGCTTTTTTTCCGAAGAAATATAAACCGATCAGTGCAGCGATCAGGATAACAAGAATGACCAGAAGGACTATTGTTACTGTACTCATTTGCATCCTCCCTAATGTATGTGTTTTCACAGGGACTGTTGGTACGGACAGTCCATTGCATAAAAATTATTTTATCATTAAATAAGGTAAAACGCAATTGCAAAAAAAGAATTAATGGATGGAAAGCGGTAGAAATTTACATTATGAAAGGTTATAATTGTAGCAAAACTGTAATGCGACAATATTTGCCGGAGCGAACAGTAATGGGAAATATGCGGAACAGTTAAAGCCATTTTTACAGGATGGAATCATGATGTGTGGTTATAATATATGTAACGGGAATTGAGGAGTTGTTTTGCGACAGAACAATTCGTGCGTAAAAAAACGGATATGATAAAAAGGAGAAAAGCATGAGCGAATTAAAGCCCGACTCTGAGAAGAAAGAGGAGCGACTTCAGATAAGGAAAAAGTGAATACAGAAAAGATAAATGCAGAAGAGATAAATGCAGAAAAACTAAATGAAGAAAAACCAGATACAGAAAAACCAAATACAGAAGAACTAAATGCAGAAGAGCTAAATGCAGAAAAACCAAATGTAGAAAAACTAAATGAAGAAAAACCAAATACAGAAGAGATAAACGAAGAACCTCCGGCAGCAAGCGAGGACGAAGATTTCTTTTTGATGATAATAAAGCTTATGAAGCCCGTACAGCCAGACTGGAACGCCGCAATAAACTTCGCCGCAGAAAAAAAAAAGACTGCGTATCGCAGGCTGCATAGTGGTGGCGGCAGCCGCTGCAATTGGGATTGGAATAGGATTTTACGGGGAAGAACTGCAGAATTTTGTCAGTGAGCAGCAGGTTAAGATTGCGCAGATGGTGAAATCTGCAGACAGGAAAACAGAAGAAGAAAAAACAGCTCAGCAGACAAATGCAGAGGCAGAAGCTGAGAATGCGGTGACACCTGAAGTTCAGGATACGGATGGACTGAGTGAAGAGGACAAAACTCTTTACAGGCAGGCAAAGTATGCTGCAAAACAGTATGATTATGATAAAGCCATAAGTATGCTGCAAAACAGTGAGACTTATCAGACAAGTGAGAAGTTTCAGCATGCGGTTAAGGTTTATCAGAAAAAGAAGGAATCCTGCGTTTCCTGGCCGTTAGACCAGGTGACACACGTCTTTTATCATACTCTGATCAAAGATACCGGTAAGGCTTTTGACGGGGATTACAAGTCAGGAGATTACGATCAGGTTATGACAACGATTGATGAATTTAACCAGATTACTCAGAGTATGTATGATAAGGGATATGTCATGGTCAGCATTTATGACATGGCGACAGCGGATGAAAATGGGAATATGAATGCAGGGGAGATTCTTCTTCCTCCGGGTAAAGTACCGTTTGTGCTTTCGCAGGATGATGTGTGTTATTATCATTATATGGACGGGGACGGATTTGCAACCAAACTTATCGTAGATGAGGAAGGAAAAATCCGCAATGAATATGTGGAAGATGATGGCAGTATTTCCGTAGGCGATTATGATATGGTTCCTCTGATCGATCGTTTTGTAGAGGAACATCCTGATTTTTCTTACAGAGGTGCTAAAGGAATTGTTGCCCTTACCGGTTACAATGGAATTCTTGGTTATCGCACAGACAGCAGTTATGAAACCCGTCCGGATGATCTGGATGCAGATAAAGTAAAATGGCTGGATGAGCATCCGGATTTTAATCTGAATACAGAGAGAGAAAATGCAGCCAGAGTAGCGCAGGCTATGAAAGATGAAGGCTGGCTGTTTGCAAGCCACACATGGGGACATCAGAATGTAAGTCAGATCAGTCTGGAGAGATTACAGGCAGATACACAGAAGTTTAAAGAGAATGTTGATCCTCTGATAGGCGGAACAGATATTATTATTTTTGCATTTGGAGCAGATCTTACCAGTGTTGAAGATTATTCGGGGGAGAAGTTCGAATATCTTAAGAGCCAGGGCTATAATTATTACTGTAATGTGGATTCAAGCCAGTATTTTGTGCAGATCCGCAGTAATTATTTCCGGCAGGGAAGAAGAAATCTGGACGGATACAGAATGTACTATAATCCGGAACTTCTCTCAGATCTGTTTGATGCACAGTCTGTGTTTGATTCTTCCAGACCGGTGCCGGTTCCAACTATGGGGTGAGTATGATCTCTGTGCATAACTGAAAGGGGACAATATATGAGAAAAAGGATAGCATGTGTAACAGCAGCTATTTTGAGTATTTCGTTAGGAGTAAGCGGATGTGGGCTCATTCCGTTTGAACAGGATATTCCATTTCTGAATTCCAGAGCTGAAAATGCGGAAACTGAGAAAAAAACAGAACAGCAGACAATTGATGAACAGGATGCTGATACAGAGAAAAGTACAGAAGATACACAGCAGGATGATGGTCTGAATGAGGGAGAGCAGACTGACAACGAAGATACAGAAGAGGCAGATGAGAAACAGGAAAATCCTATGGAGCAGGCAGCGCTTATGGCTGTACAGTATGATTATGATGGCGCCATAGAACTGCTTAAGAGTCAGCCGGATTACGAAAGTAATACGGATATGCAGAGTGCAGTTTCGGATTACGAAAATACGAAAGCCACCTGTACAGAATATCCGCTGGAGCAGATCACGCACGTGTTCTTCCATACACTGATCAAAGACACTGCCAGAGCATTTGACGGGGATTCAGACAGTAATGGATATAACCAGTATATGACAACAATTGATGAGTTTAACAAAATCATACAGAGTATGTATGATAAGGGATATGTCATGGTCAGTCCGCACGACATGGCGGTTATCAATGAGGACGGAACTATGTCCAGAGGCAGTATTATGCTGCCGCCGGGAAAAATTCCATTTGTGCTTTCGCAGGATGATGTAAGTTATTATCACTATATGGACGGAGATGGTTTCGCATCGAAACTTGTAGTGGATTCCAATGGTGAGGTTAAGAACGAATATATTGAGGATGACGGAAGTGTTTCCACAGGGGATTATGATATGGTTCCGCTGATCGATACTTTTGTAAAAGAACATCCGGATTTTTCTTATCATGGAAGAAAGGGAATCCTTGCAATGACAGGTTATGACGGTGTTCTGGGATATCGTACGGATATTGCATATAAGACCGGAAAAAAACTGCAGGATGATCAGAAAAAATTCCTGGAAGAGCATCCGGATTTTAACTATAAGCAGGAAGTGAAAAATGCAAAAAAGGTAGCTAAGGCTATGAAGGCAGAAGGCTGGGAATTTGCAAGCCATACATGGGGACATAAGGATGTGGCTGCCACTTCTCTGGATGATCTGAAAAGAGATGATAAAAAATGGAAGAAATATGTGGCTCCCATACTTGGAGAAACAGATATGATCATTTTTGCATTTGGTGCGGATATCGGAAGCTGGGAAGGATATTCGGCAGACAATGAGAAATATGAGTTTTATAAGAGTCAGGGATACCGCTATTTCTGTAATGTAGATTCCAGTCAGTATTTTGTACAGATTACAGATGATTATTTTCGACAGGGAAGAAGAAATCTGGATGGATACAGAATGTATTATAATCCGGAAATGCTCAGTGATCTTTTTGATGTATCGGAAGTATGGGATTCTTCAAGACCAACTCCGGTACCTGGAATGTAGAAGGGAGTATTGATTATTATGAAGAAAAAAATATATCTTGCCATGCTTGCAGTTTGTTTTGCATTGACAGCATCTGCGTGTGGTGATGGCGGTGCTGTTATCACAGACGGTACAAAGACAGAAGGAGCTGCTGACGGGAAGAAAGCAGAGACAGGAACTACGCGTCTTGTTTCTGTTGAGAATGTAGAGAAATATATTACGATCGGAGAATATAAAGGACTGACTCTGGACAATACGGTAGATGCGATCACTGACGATGATGTACAGGCTCAGATCGATGAGGATCTGAAAGATAAGGCAGAACCTGTATCTGATGCGGCAAAAGAAGGGGATCTGGTGACTGTAAATTATACAGGCACTAAAGACGGACAGACTTTTGACGGTGGTACTGCCAATAACTATGACTTTGTGATCGGCGACGGACAGATGTTTGAGGAGTTTGAAAATGGTGTGATCGGGATGAAAAAGGGTGACACAAAGGAGATTAAAATTGATTTCCCGTCAGACTATGCAGACGAAACTCTGGCAGGTAAGGAAGTTATATATAAGGTTACGGTGCAGAACGTGCGGCGTGAAGGAGAACTTACAGATGAATGGGTTGCAAAGAACACTGATTATACAACAGTAGATGATTATCGTGAGAGTATTCGCGGTGAACTTGAGAAAAACGCAAAGGAATCTGCGCAGGAGGTTCTTAAGAATACTGCATGGAGTACAGTGCTTGAGAACTCTGAAGTAAAAGAATACCCACAGGAAGATGTGGATAAGGCTGTTTCTGAATTTAAGAAGAGTATGGAAGTTTATGCAAAACAGGCCGACATGACTCTGGAAGAGTTTACAGACAGTCAGGGTATTTCGCAGGATGATTTTGATGAACAATGTCAGCAGTATGCAGAGGGTAAGGTTAAGCAGAACCTGATCGTGCAGGGGATTATGGATGCAGAGGGACTGTCACTTGACGACAAAGAGAGCCTTCAGCTGCAGGATAACTGGTAGAACAGATGGGTGTTTCCAGTATTGCAGAGCTGGTTGGAACTTACGGACAGGATTATGTAGATGAATCAGTCGGACTTCTCAGAGTGGAGGAGTTCATTATAAAAAATGCGAGTGTGAGTGAGAAAGTCGCAAACGGTGATGTGCTGGCAGATGATGCAGATGCTGCGGCAGAAAATGCAGAACAGGACAGTGATCAGAATGTATCAGATGAAGATACTGATGATTCCGGACAGGACAATTCAGATGTAGATGAGAATCTGGAAGAGGAATTAGGTACGGAAGATGTTGATCAGAGTGAATAATTGGCATTGTATTTACCTGATAAATGAGTTATGATTATTGATAAAAGTGGATTACTCCGTACTGTGATGTACGCTGTCAGGGACTAATTAACAAAAAGAAGCGGGGAAAGGAAACCATGGATAAGAGGGTGTTGCGCGAAAGAATGCGCAGAAAAAACGCCAGATGATGATCAGGCATTATACAAAGATCGGACTTTGTGTTATTGGCATGATTCTGGCGGTGGTGTTTGTGGTGAGAGGAATTATTATTCCGATCGCACATCATGTAGCCGGAGGCGGAAGCAGTGATCAGACTGTACAGGCTCAGGCAGATACAGAGGAAGTTCAGGCAAATTCCGATGCTGCAGTGAGACAGCCATTGAAGGGTAAATCAGATACAGATAAGGTTGCCGCGATGACAGCCGGATGGCATGAGGATGCTAACGGAAAGTGGTATCAGAATACAGATGGTACATATTTTTCAAATGGATTTCAGGATATAGATGGTGTTACCTATTCTTTTGACGAAAACGGATATATACAGACAGGATGGGTAGAAAAGGGAGTGAAGGATTATTACTTTAATGAAGACGGATCTTATGATCCGAGTAAGGTACGTCCGATGCTGGCACTGACTTTTGATGATGGTCCGGGAGAGTATACAGATGAACTGCTGGATTGTCTGGAACAGAATAATGCTCATGCAACATTCTTTATGCTTGGTCAGAATGTCAGTTCATATCCGGATGCACCAAAACGTATGCTTGAACTTGGATGTGAGATTGGAAGTCATTCCTGGATCATACACAGCTGACGACAATTGATCTTGATGCAGTTGCAAAGCAGTTCTCTGATACAGATGACGCATTGATTCAGGCATGTGGCCAGGCTGCGAGTGTGGCGCGTGCGCCTTACGGGGACGGAAATTCAGATATTTATAATACTGTAAATAAGCCGTTCTTTATGTGGTCACTGGACACAGAAGACTGGAAACTTTTGGATGCAGATGCGGATTACAGTGCAGTAATGAATGGAGATCTGACAGATGGAACTATCATCCTGATGCATGATATTCATGAGCCATCTGTAAAGGCTGCTTTGAGATTGATACCGGATCTTATTGCACAGGGATATAAACTTGTAACGGTAAGTGAGATGGCAGAAGCAAGAATGTGACCTTACAGAATGCATGTTATGTGGATTTCTGGCCGAGCACACTCAGTAATGGAGGTGTGCCGGGATATCAGGGCGGTTCTGATGCAGCAGCTTCCACAGACGGAACAGATGGTACATCTGATGCAAGCACAGATTCTTCTGACGGAAGCACAGATTCCTCAGATGGAAGCGGGGATTATTCGGATGGAAGTTCAGACGATGGAAGTTATGATGATGGAAGTTCGGATGACGGAAGTTATGATGATGGAAGTTCAGATGATTCGGAAGATTACAGTGATGATTCTGTAGATTACGGAGATGGAACGGAATAAAAAACATATGCAATCCTGCAGTGTGGACCATACAGAAGAATTACGAATATACGAAAGAGCAAAGAAGAGAGCAATGGTACTTCTTTGCTCTTTATGTTTTTTACAAAAAACACATAAAATATATAAAAAAATTGTTAAATATACACATATTTTTAATTGACGTATGGAATGTCCGTTGGTATAATAAGGCTTATAGAATGACTAAAAGTCAGTTCGTATTCCTGATTGAACTTGCTGTAAGATAGTTACTGTTCATACGCCAAAATTCCATTGCCGCAGCAATCTGGAATGAATTTTGGCTACGTTACTGAGAACGGAGTGAACAGTAACGTAAGATATCCTGTTACAGTATTATTTTATGGAATCAGTATCTGCAAAAAAGATAGAAACCGAAGTTAAGGGAGGACTCCAGATGGGTGTGAGTATGAAATTTACGGATTTGGATCAATATTTATTTGGACAGGGAACCAATTATGAAGTATATAAGAAACTGGGTGCCCATCCGACTACATACAGACGAAAAAAGGGTGTATATTTTGCGGTCTGGGCGCCGAATGCACAGTCTGTTTCTGTAATCGGTGAATTTAATGACTGGGAGGAAGAAGCAAACCCGATGGAGAAGGTTGGTCCGATCGGTGTTTATGAGGTATTTATTCCGGGGGCAAAGATCGGACAGCTGTATAAATTCTTTATCGTGGGTGCGCATGGAGAGAAGCTTTATAAGGCAGATCCCTATGCAAATGAAGCTGAACTCCGTCCGGGTACAGCCTCCAGGATCACAGATATCACAGACTATAAATGGAAGGATGCCACATGGATCAAGAACAGAGAGAAGTTTGATGAGCAGGTAGAGCCTATGGCAATCTATGAGGTTCATCCGGGTTCATGGAAGAAGCATCCGCAGTCAGAGGAAAATGAAAAAGGATTTTATAACTATAGAGAATTCGCACATGCCCTGGCAGCTTATGTGAAGGAAATGGGATATACCCATGTAGAGCTTATGGGAATCGCAGAGCATCCTTTTGACGGTTCCTGGGGATATCAGGTGACCGGATATTATGCACCGACTTCCAGATATGGAACGCCGCAGGATTTCAAGTATATGGTGGATTATTTACATCAGAATAAGATTGGAGTTATCCTTGACTGGGTACCTGCACATTTTCCGAAAGATGCCCATGGTCTTGCGAACTTGACGGAACTGCAGTGTATGAGCACGCAGATCCGAGACAGGGAGAACATCCGGACTGGGGTACCAAGATTTATAATTACGGACGCCCGGAGGTTAAGAACTTCCTGATCGCAAATGCCCTTTACTGGGTGGAGGAGTGCCACGTAGACGGACTTCGTGTGGATGCTGTTGCTTCCATGCTTTATCTTGATTATGGTAAGAAGGATGGAGAATGGATCGCAAATAAATATGGCGGAAATCAGAATCTGGAGGCTATTGAATTCTTTAAGCATCTGAATACAGTAGTTCTTGGAAGGAATCATGGAACTGTGATGATCGCTGAGGAATCTACTGCATGGCCGATGGTTACAGGGGATGCAGAGAAGGACGGACTTGGTTTTAGTTTGAAGTGGAATATGGGATGGATGAATGACTTCCTGGAATATATGAAGCTGGATCCGTATTTCCGTAAATTTAATCATAATAAGATGACTTTCTCCATGTCATATGCATACAGTGAGAGATATGTATTAGTTCTTTCTCATGATGAGGTGGTTCATCTGAAATGCTCCATGCTTGAGAAGATGCCGGGAGAGTTACCGGACAAATTCAGGAATTTAAAGGCTGCCTATTCATTTATGAACTGCCATCCGGGTAAGAAGCTTCTGTTCATGGGACAGGAATTCGGACAGCTTCGTGAATGGAGTGAGGAGAGAGAACTTGACTGGTTCCTTCTGAATGAAGAGCCACACAAGGAACTTCAGAATTATGTGCATGATCTCCTGACTATTTATAAGAAATATCCGGCACTTTATGCCGGTGATAATAATCCGGAAGGATTTGAGTGGATCAATGCGGATGACGGGGACAGAAGTATTTTCAGCTTTGTGAGAAAGTCTCCTACAAAGAGAAACAATATTCTTTACATAGTTAACTTTACACCTGTTGACCGTCCGGATTACAGGGTTGGTGTTCCGAAGAAAAAACAGTACAAGCTGATCATGGACGAGAATGGACTTCTGGAGCAGCCAAAGACATTTAAGGCAGTGAAACAGGAATGTGATAACAGAGAGTTTTCCTTCGCATATCCGTTGCCGGCTTATGGGGTTGCGATTTTTACATATTAATTTTGAGGGATGATTTCAGGGTATATGTGAATATCTGAGAGAATTATTGTCAGGGATATGTTATTTATTTGACAATATTGCAGAGTAAGCATGATAATATATGAAAAATTCGTGAAATATAAATAATTGCTTTTGAAATTTATCTGCGTTATAATTATCGCGAACACAAGGAATAGAGAGAATAATGGTTTCCATGTTGAAAGGAGAATGAACATGAAAGTATCTAACATTAAAGACATCGATAAATTTTTTGCTGTAGTTGACAGCTGCGAAGGCAGAGTAGAATTAGTAACAGGCGAAGGTGACAGACTGAACCTTAATCTAAATTATCCCAGTATGTATCTCTGGCAAACATTTTCTCAGGCGGAGAGATTCCGGAACTTGAGATCGTTGCTTATGAGAAAGACGATATTGATAAATTAATGAGCTTTATGATCAACGGTTGATCATTAGTGTATATAGGCGGGGGCATGATGGTGGATCATGCCCCTTTCTTTGATGTGAACAGGCAGGTTGTTCTGAAGGTATTGAACAGCTGCAGGATATTTGTAAACCAGGGGGCACAGGCGTTTCCTGGTCAAAGTGCGTTGATGGCAGACTTGAATACATTGGATATCTTATGTATAATGAGTACGTTACAGGTAAATATATAAACAGACAGATAATGATGGCAGTTCCAAAAGTTATTCTGTTTGTTCATAAAAATGGCAGAATATAAAAAATGACGGCTATATGGCAGTTATTCAGAAATATAAATTTTAACGAAGAGGAGAAATAAGACAATGGCAACTAAGATTGATATTATTTCCGGTTTCCTTGGAGCCGGTAAAACTACATTGATTAAGAAACTTCTGAAAGAGGCTTATGCAGATGAGCAGGTTGTACTGATCGAGAACGAATTTGGTGAGATTGGTATTGACGGTGGTTTTCTGAAGGAAGCGGGAATCCAGATCCGGGAAATGAATTCCGGATGTATCTGCTGTTCATTAGTGGGAGATTTCGGCACTTCTCTGAAAGAAGTTGTGGACAAATATCATCCGGACAGAATCCTGATCGAGCCATCAGGTGTTGGTAAACTCTCAGATGTTATTAAGGCAGTACAGGGTGTTCAGGGAGATGTGGATATCGTTCTGAACAGCTATACAACTGTAGTTGATGCAAAGAAGTGCAAAATGTATATGAGAAACTTTGGTGAGTTCTTTGATAATCAGGTTGAATATGCAGGTGCGATCATCATGAGCCGTACAGATATCATTGATGAGAAGAAAGCACAGCAGGCAATGGAACTTCTTCGTGGAATTAATGCGAAAGCTGCTATCATCACCACTCCGATTGAGAAACTGGACGGAAAGAAAATCCTTGAGGTTATGGAGAAACCGGTATCTCTTGAGGAAGAACTGATGTCTGAGGAAGAGGTATGCCCGGAGTGCGGACATGTACATGAACATGGAGAGCATCATCATCACGATCACGACCATGATCATGAATGTGGCTGTGGACATGATCACGAAGAACATGAACATCATCACCATGACCACGACATGAATGCGGCTGTGGACATGATCATGAGGAACATGAGCATCATCACCACGATCACGACCATGAATGCGGCTGCGGACATGATCATCATGATCATCACCATCATCACGCAGATGAGGTATTTACAAGCTGGGGACGTGAGACGATTAAGAAATACACAAGAGAAGGTCTTGAGAAGATGCTTGAGGCTCTTTCAGCTTCTGAAGATT
>ENA-OQAS01000354-OQAS01000354.1-human-gut-metagenome-genome-assembly--contig:-NODE-354-length-24290-cov-12.758763_pt1 | contig 24290 bp, 25 predicted proteins | sample MGYA00242733_ERZ504523 | MGnify/ENA primary metagenome ERZ504523 (study PRJEB26092, sample SAMD00036239) | human gut metagenome | host: Homo sapiens | study: EMG produced TPA metagenomics assembly of...
GACCTTTCGTACGGGGAAATATGTGAAACGATGTGTGAAACATACGCTGTCCGGTAAAGGGTGGCCGTTGCCTGCCGACGACAGTGCGTTGACGGTAGAATGATGTGCGGTGCCGCAATAGGGCGGCCATCCGAATTAGGCTCTGATGAAAAAGGAAACCATATGAAGGTTGCAAGCGGCAATGTCCTGTGGCGGCAGCGTAAACGCAATTGGTGCCGTACGCCGTTCACGTTCACCGTATACACGCTCACCGATAAGGAATTGAGCGTCAAAACCGGTATTCTGAACGAGAACTTTAACTTGATCAAATTGTTCCGCATCGTGGATATCAGCGTGGAACGTACATTCTGCAGCGCATCTTCGGCATGAGCACGATTGTGCTGGATACGCGCGATCAGTCGTCCGGCAATGGCGTGGTGGCGTTGAAGAACGTGCTCAACGGATTCGAAGTTCGCAAGGTGCTGCAGGAAGCAGTGGATGCCTCCCGTAGAGAGAACGGCATGTCGGCGCGCGAATTCCTGGGCGGTCCGGGTGGTCCTGCTGGTCCGGGATTCGGTCCAGGTCCTGACGGCCTTGGCTTCGACGGCGGTTTCGATGGGCCCGACATGGGTGGCTACGCCGACGGTCGGTGAGTGACCTTCCGTAGTTTCGGCTACTTTCAGCTCGGACGGCTTGCGTATATATGCTGTACATACAACGTATATACGCAAGCGCTTTTATATGTTTCGATGTGTGGCTGGAGTGATTGCGGGGCTATCTCGCTTATGGATGGCGGATTTTCATGTGCGTCTGCTGGTATCTCGCTTATGGATGGCGGTGTACTGAAGTAAATCGCTTGTTTGGGGGTATGATTCATACCTCCAAACTTCGTTTTTGCTGTTGGAACCGCCATCCATAAGCGAGATGGCATGTGTCAGTGATCCAAATCCGCCATCTATAAGCGAGATAGGTGTCAGAAGGTCGCGAATTACAGGGCGGACTCGCCGGTGAGGTGGCGGTAGAGTTCCGGATCGACTGGTTTGCCGAGCTTGAGTGTGGAAATGACCACCTTTGACTCGCTGCCATCCTCGCCGGGGTTCACCGACGCGTGCACATCGTCCAATGCGACCGCGCTGCCGACGAAGTAATAGGATTTCTCCTGTTCTTCGGCTTTGCGACGGATGAAAATCGGCACAAAATGGCGATTCCGCCATTCCGGAGTACGTTCCGTTCCGTCCAGCAGCCACCGGAATTCGTTTGATTTACCGTTTCGAATCGTTGTCTTCAGCGATGACTTTGCCGATGCGATGCGGAATTTCCGTAACGAGGGCATTGCCCATACAGAAAGCGCGATGTCCGTCTGTCATTCCGTCGTCGGTCCAGCCTTTCGGGAAACGCTGGAGCTGATCCAGCTCGTCGGGAACGAGTCTTCTCAGACGCCCGTTCTGTATCACCACATGCTTCGTGCGGCTGGCACCTCGTCCGCCTTCTCCCGTGAGGATTGTACGGCTGGGTTTGTCCAGCGGATCGGGAAAAGCAACGGGGCCTTCGGAATAGATGTATTCATGTCCGTTGCTGGCGGTGCGCTTCTCGTGTTTACCGCCTTTGAGATATTCCCAAGACTTGAGATTGTCTCCGGTAATGAAAAATTCTTCTGGAACTTGGTCGATTGGCACAAGAATCTCGCCCAACGTATGCTGGGGTCCTGCATAGACCGGCTTGACTCGACGCGTAAGCACCTTGCCGTTCTGCATCACGCCGGCTTCTTTAAAACGAGAGATTTTGTCTCCGATGCCGAATTCCTTCGTAGACTTATAAGGGTCTTTGCTGACGGAGAAGTTCTCGGCTCCGAATCGTTCGTCTGGCTCGATGGGGAAGCTCGCGCCTCGACTCCTGCATGGAAGAGCTGGTTTTCCAAATCCCATTTTGGAGCGTTGTATTCGGCGTAAATGTAGACACGGCGACGGCGTTGCGGCATGCCGTAGTCGGCAGCGTTCACCACATGCCATTCCACGGAATAGCCCAAACGGTATAGGCAGGAAAGGATGATTGCGAAATCACGGCCGCGCTGTGCGGTAGGGGACTTCAAAAGACGGTCAACGTTTTCAAGAAGCACGTACTTCGGGTGACGCATTTCGAGAATGGCGTTGATACTCCACCAAAGTACGCCTTTTTTTCCTTCGATACCGGATGCCAGGCTTGCTGGCTTCGCAACCGAATAATCTTGGCAAGGGAAACCACCGACAAGCATGTCAAATTCCGGTAGCTCGCGCTCGCCGCTTTTAATTTGTTCGACGACGATTGCGATATCTTCGTTGACGCAGCTTCCTTCGCCAAAGCGCTTTTCGTAGCAGCGCCATGCGAATTGCTTGGTAGGGCGTCCGTCGGGTTCCCAGTTGTTGGCCCAAATGGTATGGAAATTACCGGCTGGCTCCATATCGAAGTCTGGATATTTTGGGTTGCTGTAGCCGTCAAGGCCAAGTCGGAATCCGCCAACGCCAGCGAATAGTTCAACGACTTTGATTTCCTTGCTCATTGCAGCTCTCGCGCTCCTTTAACTCTTACGATCCGAACGATCGTTCGAGATACTACTGGCCAACATCTTATCTAATCATGAGGAATCGATCAAGTTCAGTGTGTCGTGCTTGTAAAAGGGGATTGCGGTGGTTAAATGCAAAAGAGTGGGGATTCGAATTGGAATGGCCCCGAAAGAGATGTGGAGCTAGTTCGATGCTGAACGAAGAGCGTAGTTTTTCGTCGCTGGAGGAAGTTACGAAGCTGTTGATTGCGGCTGAAGGGAAAACCTTCCGTGAGCTTGACGAAACAGGTCGTGGCGATTCGGTAGGAAACAAAGGATCGCTTGGCAACATCATTGAGGAATCCGTTCTGCATTATCCTGTTAACTCAGATGCCGAAGCCGATATTCTTGTTGGTAACACGCGCTATGAGCTTAAAGTGACTCCGCTGAAACATTCTGGCAAGGGCAAACGTATGAAGACTGTTGCCAAGGAGAGACTTGTTCTTGACATCATCAATTACGAAGATCTGCCTGGAGAAAAATTCGAAGATTCTCGTTTTTGGAATAAGTCGAAGAACATCATCATGGTGTATTACTACGATGATCGGGAAGACAAGAGAGCACAATCACGTCTGGATTGCAAAGTTTTAAAAGCGGTCGTATTGCATTATGACGAAAACGATTTGGCAACGATTCGCAATGATTGGGAGACGATTCACGAGAAAGTCGTTTCGGGACATGCTGATCAGCTTTCGGAATCTGACACGAACTATCTTGCCGCATGCACGAAGGGTGCGAATGCTTCCAGTATGAGAGATGCTCCCGCGCCAGCCGGCTCTGGTAAGGCGCGGATACGTGCGAAACAGCGTGCGTTCAGCTTCAAATCATCTTTCATGACGTCGATTGCCGAACGTGCTTTGGTAAGCCGCATTGAGGAATACAGTTTGCCGATTCCGTCGAACCAGACGCTTTCTGAATTCCTGCGGCAACAAATGAGCGTACATCGGGAGAAATGTTGATGACATCGTTCTTCGATTGGGCATTTCGAAATCGGATTCGAAAGCCAGCAAGAGCCGGCTCGTTATGAAAATGGTTGGTGCGGAAGGACGTAGCGTCGATACGATTGAACAATTCCGCAAGGCCAATGTGACCAAACTGAAGACGGTCGTATTGTATCCGGATGGGCTTCCGAAGGAGAGCATGTCTTTCCGCCAGATTACAGAGGAAGAATGGCGGGGGCTGGCGTCCTTTGATGCGAAATGGGAAGACTCGTTCCTGTACGAGTATTTCGAAGAGAACAAGTTCTTCATCGTTCCATTTGAATCTCCGGTACCGTATTCGCAACATGTGGCCGGCAATGACCGTCTTGTTGGAGGATTCCTTTGGAATATGCCGGAAAAGGATATCGAACAGTACGTCCGTCCGGTCTGGGAGCGGCTGCATGAATTGATGCTGAGCGGTGGATCGGTGCATTACGGGCGAGGAACCAATTTACTCCCCGGAGCGAGCTTCAACGGAGTCTGCCATTTAAGGCCGAAAGGACAGAACAGCGATGACGTGGTGCGTTTGCCTAATGGCGAATCGATTACCAAGCAATGCTTCTGGCTCGATCGACATTATGTGGCCAAACTGATTCGTGAGAATCAAAAAGTGAACGGCAGAATTGAGGGGGCATAATGGTCGCAAGTTTGCGGAAAAGCGACAGCATCGCTGAACAAGCTCTTGGGGCTTTTCTTGATGAGCATTTTTATGAGACTCTACATAAGCGGGACGCTGGTTTTGAGTATGAGCGAGTGCATGACAGAAAACGACAGCTAAAAGGTATGGATGTAGTCGTCAATTATCATGGCAATCGCATTGTTATTGACGAAAAATCAGCATTGCATTGGATTAACCGTAATCTTAGGACGTTTTCGTTCGAGCTGTCATCATTGCAAAGTGGGCATCGTGATCCGGTGCCGGGATGGCTCTACAATGCCAATGCGGAGACGAACCGATATCTGTTGATGTGGGTTAAGACGTGGGACATCCAGACGGGGCAACTGAAGGAAATTCCATTGGGTGAGATGGTCCCAGAGAATTTCAAGGAAGTGGAATGTGTCCTTGTAGAGCGATCGAAGGTTCAGAGATACCTTAGCCGGTGTGGCTGGAATGAGGACTTATTGATGAAACGTGCCGAGGAGATTCGGAGGCATCCAGATAATAGGCAATTGCGGAGAACGTCTAACAGCCTGATTCGATTTGCCTTTTCGGAAAACCTCAAGGAACGTCCCGTGAATGTGCTCATTGAGCGAGACGTTCTTAAAGCAATAGCATTGCATGTTTATACAGTTACGAACGCTGGAATAGTAAGTGTTTCCTAATGGGACTCTGATTTGTGACAGGGGCTGCTGCTTTTCCCCTTGCAGGTGGCCGCAGCCCCTTATGCCATGATTCATAGTCTGTCTTTTATTTGGCTATAGAGATAAGCTCCGTTAATCCACCAAGCCTGTTTGGTCATATATTCTTCCGAATAGCGTTCATGGTTGGCGGGTCTATTTATCCAGTGTGCTTTTGCGGGCAGTTTACGGGAATTCTGCGCATTGGGTGCCGGCTTGCTGTACTGCGATTTGTGCGCATCCGGCGCATGTGAATCACGCGATGCGCAGAGGCTTTAACGAAGTTGTTGTAAACTCGATTGCCTTTGTAATGAAGAGTCACTCCGTTTCTGAGTTTTTCAACGTCTTCCTTCCAAACTTGTTCGGCTATGTCGATATCGGATGCGGCATATACCAGAATGCGGCACCTTTAAAGTAGATGTTTTCTGGATTCTTGTCTTTTTCATTGGGATTTTGGTTGTCAAAAACAAAGACGAGGAATTTTGTGGTTTCCAGAAGTTGATGCAGGGCGCAGTTATCGGTATCCCATTTTTGATTGATTAGATCGTTGAAATCGGGAATGGATTGGACCTTAAATTGCTCGGAAGGTTTTCCATGGAAAAGCGGCAGCGTTTTGGCTCGAATGCTTTAAGCTCTTCGGCGTCAAACGATACGTAATCATCATTGGGGTCTTTGGAAATACTGGTATTTGAACCAAGCATATGGTCAACCAGCATGAAATTAGTTTGTTTGGGAGATATGTTTTTAGGTATGGTGAAATGGAATTGTTCCGCGATTTCCGTAAATGATTTTCCTTTAAAAGGGTTGAAATAATCCAGAATAATGCTATCGCAGCTTCTGTTTTGCAGCTGCTTTATATCTTTGATGAGAGAAGTCGTTTCGTGGACATCAGATGCATAGTTTTGTAAAAGTGACGTCATGAAACTTTGTTTGAAACAGTAGCTCTGGATTTCGCTCTTGCGCCATTGCTCTGCTTGCTTTTCTGTTTGTTATTCGCTCCTTTAGTGCATGCTGCAAGGGTATCGGTCATACCTTCGGTCAGTTCATCCGCCCGGTTTTCGACTATGACTATGAATCGTGTTCCAATCCTGTTCGATTCTGAGCATGGTCGCTTCGCTGAGAGACAAGAGACTGTTTTGCGGAAAATTAGGCTCTGCAAAATCGTCCATAGCTAAAAGGTGAGCATATTTGATCTTATATTTGCGCTTATCTTCAGACTGCCCTTTTTCTGAGGCGATTCGACGCAGATACTGCATTAATTCAATGAATCTGTTTTTCTTCCAAAACGAACTTGTCCTGAAATCGGCAGTGCTTTCTTTAGCGTAATTGATGGTATTGAGTACTAGCCTTTCTCCTGCAATGCAAGAAGGACCATCCTTGCTTTTCTTGATATCGATTGGGGAGACTTTAAGCTCGACTTCAGCCTCGGGGAAATCGGGGGCAGAAATGTTGTCGGCAGGATGGTCGAACCAGACATGTTCAATTACATTGCCTGGATAACTTTTATTCCCTTGTTTTTCGGTGTTGTTGAAATCGATTTCTTCCAATGTTCTGCCAACCGCATCGTTGGCCCGTAGTTGGACTGCTGTCTTCGTTGTATAGGGACTTTTTTCGAAAAGCGGAGACATGACAAGGTCTGCCATCTTCTGGTCTTCCGGAATCCACTTGTGGTATGCCATCTCTTGCTGAGTGAGCCAGATGGCACGCTGTCCGTTGGCAAGGAAGTCGATTTCGTAATCGCAATAGCAAAGATAATAACGTGGATTCGTGCTTTGTCCCTTGGCGAGCTGCCTGCTGATTGCGAGCTCGTCATTATTTGTGATTTCCAAAAGCTTTTCCAGCGCCTGTTCTATATCGGGCTTGCGAAAGCTGGAAACTGCAATCGATGGGAAAAGCAGTGCATTTGAGTCCGGGGATTCGACGCATAGGAACTTATCGTATTTCCTGCAAATCGCTTTGACTGATTTCGCTGTTTTAGACATATTCCTCCTCGTCGGGGATTACCGTGATAGCTAATTGTAGGGGTGCTTCGGAATCAAAGTTGATAAATATGCTCTCGATGGAATTCGAGGAATTCTCGGGATGGACTGCAGACGACAGGTAGGGAAATACGCCGTCCATCGTAACGGTACAGCCATTCGTCATTGATCTCCGTGTGCTCGACGTGCGGCGAGACATGAATCGCGAAATCGTTGTCAAGGGTGATCAGACCCTGGTCGAAAGCCTTGTCGTGGAACGCGTTCAGCAACAGGCCGTTCGATGCGGCCACTTTCTCCGTTGGAGACGAATCCTTCCATGGTTTGATATGGCTGGCTACTAATAGCGGGTCGATCGCGATTCCCGTGATGCAGCAGCGGTCGTGGTAGTTGTGTACGAGCGTGTTGCGGAAATACTGCTGGTTGACGCGTTGCGTAACCAAGGCCGGACGGTCGTAGCCGATCTGCGGCGCGACAATCTGCTCCACGACGGAATCGCCGTTCACGGCTGGACGGTCGTCGGGGCCGTTCAATGCCGATGCCAGCAGTTGGCGGATTCGAATACCAGGGCGTCGCCTCGTTCCGCGTACTCCTCCCATATTTCCCTGTCCAGCCTGCTGCAGTTGGTCAGTCCCTTGGCCGTCCTGTTCTCGTCGAGGGAGGCCAGGTTGCCGAGTTTGAGCGCCACCGCCGAAGGCGAGCGGCGGATGTGGTCCGCGAGTCTCTGGACGGTCGGATTGCGTTTGTCCCATTTTCCGGAAGGCAGGATTCGGTACAGTGCGAACGCCATCATGGTCTGTTCGCGTGTCCAGTTGTTTCGTCCTGCCATATGCTCACCGTCCTGTTGAATCCAGGATAGGCGTTAAATGAGGTGGGGTGATGTTCAGCGTGGCGTAGTAAACGGCCGATTTTAAGTCAACTGTTTAATAGATGGCGATTGAGCGACGGGTTAAGACATGACATTTTTCGCAGGTGCACTGTGCGATTCTAAAAAGAGAGCAATTTTCGAATCGTACGGTGCGGAACTACGCAATCACTTGCATGGCCTGGTGTATCGGCAGTTGGGGAAACCGGTGCACCCGTAAAACGCGCGGGACGGGTCGGAGCCGGTGTGCCGCAATCGCAATGCCTCACCGCAATTCGGGCATTGCGGCGGCAGCTTCACGCCACGGAAGATGTTCGGACAGATCCTGTCGTGCAATTCGTACATGAAACGCGACGGACGCGACTGGTCCACCACGAAAAACAGCTTCTTTTTGCAACGCGTCATCGCCACGTAAAACAGCCGGCGTTCCTCCGCGTGCGGCATGCGTTCCACTTCCGGCAGCAGCAGGCCGAGCAGCGGCTCTTCCGGAATCGCGCTTGGGAAACCCTTCAAACCGCCGGAACAGCACAGCAGAAAAACGAAATCGCGTTGCAGACCCTTGGAAGCGTGCGCGGTCATGAATTTGATGTCCATGTCCGGTTTTTCCGGAAACGATGCCGCCGGTATGCTCGTCGATTTGGAACAGCCCGTCGCGGTCGTTGCGCGACAGCAGGTTCAGGTCGCTTCGGTAGCGTCCCAGCATCAGCACCGACGCGGCTTTCGGCAGTTTGCGCAACTGCTCGACGATCGCATCGAACCGCTCCTCCTGCGTTGCGCCGCCAAGCGCCTTCAGCGAATAATCCTTCTTGTCGCTCGGATTGCGCAATTGCTTGGCGTACAGGCTTTTGTCCTGCATGACGAACGCGCCGCTCGCATCGATGAGGCTCTGCCGGAACCGTCGCGTCGTCGTGATCTGGAACATGCGTGTCGGCCCCCAATCGCGCCAAATATCGGCGAAATCGAGAATCAGGTGAATGTCGCTGCCGGCGAAACGGTAGATCGACTGCCAGTCGTCGCCCACGCAGAACAGCGTGAAATCGCTCTGCTCTCGCAATGCGCGGATCAGCTCGTAACGTGGCCGCGACATGTCTTGGTATTCGTCGATGAGCACGTATTTGTACGGGTGGCGGTATGCGCCGCGCCTTACGCAGCGAATGGCGTCGGTGATCATGCCGGGAAAATCGATGCCCTGGGTCGCGCGGAAATTGCCGACATACGCGTTGTACAGCGGCTCGACGAGCTGCAGCATCTCACGATTACGGCCGATATGTTTGCCGCCGCGCCTCTCATTGAGCTCGCGCATGCCGTCGATGCCGATATTGTTCTGCCGCATGTGCTGGATGATGGTCTGCGCGTTCTCGACAAGGCTTTGCCTGTACTGGTTGAAAGCGTAATCATCCGTCGGCAGTTGGAAATCCTCACGTTTCGCGGCGGCGCCATACTTGCCGAACAGCTCCTTCGACATGAGCTTGAATGCGAGCAGACGGTAGGGGATGTTCTGTGCGAGCAGCCGGTCAAACGTGTCTCGTACCACGGCGTTCGACGCATGGCCGTCGATGATGGGACGGTTGGCGATGGTGGCCGCACGGCAGATTTCCAGGCCGAGACTGTGGAACGTGCATGCGCGGATCGTTTTGCCGGTGCTTGCCATGATGCGTTGCGACATTTCGTCCGCGGACGCCTTGGTGAACGACAATACGAGAATCTCTTCGGGGGTGGCGCGTTTTGTGGCAAGCAGCCATGCGATATATCCGACGATGGTAGTGGTTTTGCCGGTTCCCGCGCCCGCAAGTACGAGGGTGTTGTGACCTGCGCCGGCGATCGCGCTGATCTGCTCGTCGCTCAATTCGTGCTTTTCGATATTGCCGATGATGTCACGCGCTTTGTCGATGCGGTCGGCTGGCAACAGCGGTTGCGGGGTGAGCTTTGCAGGCCGTTGCGATTGGTGTTGCTGCGATTGACGGCGTTGCGATTGACGTTGCGGCGTGGCATGCGGTTGCAGTTGCGGTTGCGTGACTCGTCGCGCAACCTGTCCCGTCTGCTTGGTCTGTCCGGTCCGCGCAGGCTTGGCGTTGTTGGCATTCTTGGCAGAGGATTGCGTTTGCCGGGGCTGCTGCGTCTCATCTTCCGTGCCCAGCACGTACTTCAGCATCCTCAGCAATCCCATGACGCTCCTTCCATGCGTTTCCAAACCGCCGCAAGGGGCAATTATAACGTGGGCGGAGCGCGTCACGCCCACGTCATCGATCGCATCGCTACGCTTCGAACGGGTACTTAAGACCCCAATCCGCACGCAGCGAATCCATGCATTCCATGATGCGCAACGTGTCGGAATGCGGCATCTCATCGCATTCGGTACGCCCGTCCAGCATGGCCTGTGCGGCCGATGCCACCTCATACTCGTAGCCGGTCAACTGTTCGGGAACGTCATAATGCGCGGTGACGGCATGCGAGCCGTCGAACACGTCAATCGCCTCGACATTGTTGATGTTCTGGCACGTGAGATACCCCTCCGTGCCCCACACCGCGCCCATACGGTCCGAATGGCACAGAATCGAGCTTTGCGCGGTGGCCATCACACCATTCTGGTAATAGAACGTCATCGAATTGTGCGCGTCCACGCCGGTTTCATACGGTTGCATCGACGATTCAACACGTGCGATCGGCGCATTATGCATGATCATGTCGATGAAATTGATTGGATACACGCCGACATCCAGCAGCGCGCCGCCCGCCAACGCCGGATCGGTGATACGCGCCTTCGCGGTGGTCGGATAGCACAGATTCGCGTCGATCGCCTGCACCTCGCCGATCACGCCGGACGCGATGATATCGTCGATCATGCCACGCGACGGCATATACCGCGTCCAAATCGCCTCCGTGCACAGCATGCCGGTCTCATCCGAAACGTCCAATATCTCACGCGCCTGCTGCGTGTTCGCGCCGAACGCCTTCTCCACCAGCACGCCCTTGCCGGCGCGCATGCACAAAATCGCCTGCTCGGCATGGAAGTTATGCGGAGTGGCGATATACACAAGATTCACGTTCGGATCGGCGACAAGCTCCTCATACGATCCGTACGACACCGGAAAACCGTATTTCGCCGCGAACGCCGCTGCGCGCTCGCCGTCGCGGGCCGCCACCGCGTACGGTGCGACCAGATCACGGTACCGGTCATCCGCCGCCATTTTCACCAACGTTTCGGCCATGCTCTGCGCGATACGACCCGCACCGAGAATCGCGACATTGATCTGTGCCATGAAATCTCCTTGTTTTGAACTGCCTGTTTGCTACGTTGCAATGACCAGCGTACGCCACATGCGACGGCGGCACGCGTTATGCGAAAACGATTGATCGGCCTTTTGCCATAATGGGAACCGTGACGGCAGAGCATCGCAGGCAGACAGCCAAACCCGGAAAAACCGGCAAACCCAAGAAAACCGGCAAACCTAGAAAAACCGGCAAACCCGAAAAATACGAGCGGGGCACGCGCAGCTACACCATGTCCCACATCCGCGGCAAAGACACATCCATCGAACGATGTACGTAGCTTTCTGTTTGCCAAAGGCTTGCGATTCCGCAAAAACGACAAGCGATACCCAGGCCACCCGGACGTGTACTACCGAAATACCGTACGATCATATTCGTCAACGGCTGCTTCTGGCACATGCACGAAGGATGCCCAAAATCCGCGCGTATCCCGAAATCGAACGTGGAATTCTGGACCGCCAAACTGCTGCGCAACCGCGAACGCGACATGCGGCAGCACGCCGAACTCGAAGTGGACGGATGGAACGTCATCGTGGTCTGGGAATGCGAACTCGGCAAAAAGACGCGCGACGAACGATTGGAACGCCTCTACCACGAAATCGTGGACGAACGGAACGTCCGGCGTGACGGGATCCATGCCGGAATTTCGCAGATTGAAACCGATTCGAATCGGCTGGTGAGCGACGGCGGACGGCGTGACACGGAACGTGGTAGAAACGGAAGCATGGGAAACACTGAAAACAGCGCGCGGCCGCAGATGTCGCATCGCGCGCAGATTGCCAATCCGTTCCGCGCCATGGTGTTCGGAGCCATGGCCGATGAGATGATCGCCAACGGCACCGATGTGGTCAAGCTGAGCCTCGGCGAGCCGGACTTCGGCGCGCCGCCGGCCGTGCGTGACGCCATGCGCGAACAGTATGACGGCCGTCCGCTGCCGTACACCGCGGCGATGGGCCTGCCGGAACTGCGCCAGGCGATTTCCGATTTCTATAAGGAACGTCACCACGTCGACGTCGACCCGAAACGCATCGCGATTACCGCAGGCGGTTCGACGGCACTGCTGCTGTCCGCCGCGCTGACGGTCAACGATGACGACGAAGTGCTCATCGCAGACCCGTCCTACCCGTGCAACCGCGAGCTGGTACGCGCGTTCGGCGGCAAAGTCGTGGACGTGCCGACGTCCGCCGCCACCCGATTCCACCTGACGCCGGAACTGTGCAAAGAATACTGGACGGACCGCACCAAGGCCGTCATGATCACTTCGCCGTCCAACCCGACCGGCACCACCATCGCCTTCGACACCCTGAAAGCCGTGTGCGACCTAGCCCGTGAGCGTGGCGCATGGCGCATCGTCGACGAAACCTACCTCGACCTGGCCGACCGCGAACCGGACGGATCCGACGTGGAATCCGTGCTGGCCTGCGATCCGGACGCCATCGTCTGCTCCAGCTTCTCCAAGTTCTTCGGCATGACCGGCTGGAGGCTCGGCTGGATGGTCGTGCCCGAATACGCGCTCGAAGCCATGGACGACCTCGCCACCAACTTCTTCCTGTGCGCGCACACGCCGACCCAGCATGCGGCGCTCGCCTGCTTCACGCCGGAAACGCTGGCCGTGTGCGAGGAACGCCGTCAGGAACTGCTGGAGCGCCGCCGCATTGTGGTGGACGGTCTGGCCGAGATCGGTCTGCCGCTGGAAGTCGAACCGAACGGCGCGTTCTACGCGTATTTCAACATTTCCAGCACCGGTTTGGATGCGTGGACGTTCTGCGAGCGTGCGCTGAAGGAAGCGCGTATCGCGTTGACGCCTGGCCGCGATTTCGGCGAGGCCACCGCGGATACGCACGTGCGCCTGTCGTACGCGGCTTCCCGCGAAGCCCTGCGCGAAGGATTGAAGCGACTTGGCGATTTCGTAGCCAAGGCGCGCGGTTGAGCGGTTCCTGCTTCGCGTTTTTCGTGCTGCTGCAATCGTCGTTTGTATTGCGATTATTGCGATTCGTATTGCAATGAATAGTGCCCATCCTCCATTTTTGAGGATGGCACCTGCATTTTTGGCGGCAGATTTCAGTCTTCCGTCTGCTGCAATTCCTCCAACTGCTTCTTCATTTTGTGCAGTTTTGCGAAAATTTCATTGCGCTGTTCGGGATTCTTGGCACGCTGATGGTCGCGGGTGAGCTTGTCGACCTGCGCGGTGAGCTGTGCAATCTGCATGCGTCGGGCAAGACGCGTGTTCACGTCGATGGGGGAGGGGTCGTCCAGAATCACCTGCGAGCATAGCGACTCCCACAAGGCGTCCATGGAATCGACCGCCGGATCCGTGGCGTTCAGCGTGGCCTCGCCGGCCGGCTGCCAATCGGAAGCGAACACCTTGGATGTGGTCGTGTGCCCGGCACGTGCCGGCAGCGCTCGACGGACGGCGAACGCGCACTCCTGACGCGTCGTGCCTTCGAAATCGGCGTCGCGTACGCAAACGAACAGCATGCCCGACTTGCGTTGCATCGCAATCAATTCGACGATATCCGTCGGAACGGCGGCGTTTGGTTCGTGCAAACGCAGGCCGATCACCAGTATTTCCGGCACGCGCGTACCGGCGGCAAGCTTCGTGTTGCGCGCCTGCAGCAGCGACAGCATGGTGATTGATTCGATGTCGTTCGCCAATCGCTGCTTTGTTTTGGCGGAAACCGGAATCTTCGCCACGAACAGGCCTTTCGGCAGCCTCGCCTTCTCGGCGGGAATCGCAGTGGAATTCGGCAGACCCAAAGTGGTTGCGGAAACGGAACCGCAGGAGGCGATCGTCATTGCTGGCCTTCTTTCGTAAGCACGCCGCAATTGTTGCGGCATTGCTTCGACTGTAGCGCATATGCATTGCGATTGCCTGCATTCGCGCGATTACTGGCGATCATTGGCGATTGGGGAATGCGATTGCAGTGCGCGACACGCCGAAGTTTGCCGATTGCCGCATGTTCGCGTATTGTTTTCTCTTGCGGTGATCATAGCCTAGGTGAGACGCCCGGTCCCATTCCGAACCCGGAAGCTAAGACCTAGCACGGCGATGGTACTGCACTCGAGAGGGTGTGGGAGAGTAGCAAGTCGCCGCGTTTACTTTTTTCGAATCCCGAGTTGAGCTGAGCTCCTCGGGATTTTTCGTTACCCGTCAAAGCAACTGGCAAGAGCGCGTCGCCACTATTTTTTACATTGCCAATGCCGTTACGCCGTCAGCGTGACTGTCGTCTATCCAATATATAAAAAGTATATACGTCTTATATAAATTGATTGTCGAAGCGGAGGAACCTTCATGATCATCTCGGTCATCAACCTCAAAGGCGGCAGCGGCAAAACCACCACCGCCATGGCGTTGGCCACCGCGGCCGCACGGCACAACCGCAACGTGTCCGTGCTGGACACCGATCCGCAAGGCGACGCCACCACATGGGCGGGCGACGCCGAAGACGCCGGCGAAACCCTGACGTTCACCGTGGACTCCGCCAATATCGGCAAACTGAAACGACTGCGCAAAACCATGGCGGATGACGAACTCGTCATCATCGACTGCCGCCGGCCGGCAACGTGGTGGACGTGGCCTGTGATGTGTCTGATTTCGTGATCGTGCCGGCGACGCAGCCCATTCGAACTCAGCCACGCGTTGGAAACCGCAGAAAGCCTCGACGCGGCCGGCAAGCCGTACGCGCTGCTGCTGCTCAAAGTGGAGAACAACAAACTGGCGGGCAACGCGGTCAATCTCATCCGCGAACGCGGTGCCAGCGTCTTCGACGCGTCCGTACCAAGCGCGTGGGCATGCAGAAAGTCATCGGCCATGCATTTCCCAGCAATCTCAATGGGTATGAAGACGTGTATCTCGAACTTGAGGAGCGATCGCCTGATGGCCATTAGAAAACCGAACGGTGGTGCGAAGGCAGTGTCCACCGCTCCGCTGACCAGCGTGCAGGACACCCGCAGCCGTGGCAATGGCAATGGCAACGGCGAACGTGTGCTCATGAGTTTCAAAATTCCATCCGATCTGAAAATGATGCTGCAGGAAAACGCGCGTGAACGCGGCACCACCGCCAGCCGCATCATCATCGACGGCATCCGCCACGAGCTCGGCCTCGACGACTAAGCCGAAGGCGTGAAGGAAACCGTCGGAACATCAACGGAACGGACATAAACGGACACGGGCGGACATGGATGGTCGCGGACGTGCGTTCCGAAAAAACAAGGGAATGGTATGGCTCAGGCAAAAACACGCCAGCCGCAAGGGCCGGCAACGGGCAAATCGCAAGCGTCGGCCAAAGCGAATCGGGCTAAGGCAAAACCGGCCGCAACGAGACCGGTCAAGCCGCTACGCACGCTGAATAAGACGAAAACGCATCGCGTACGCAACTTCATCTGCGCGGTGATTGCCTTCATATTCGCGCTCGCCGCGCTGCTGGGCACTGTCACGCACATTCTGCCGGAAGAACTGCAGCGTTGCCGTATATGCCGATCGTCGTCTCCCTAGTGCCATGGTTCACGCTGCTCGCCGTAATCGCGCTCGTCTGCGCCATCGTCTCCAAACGTACGGTGTCCATCGTGATGGCCGTTCTGGCGATTGCGTTGCAGGCGTTCTGGCAGTATCCGTTCTTCTACCAGCCTTCGAAACTGCCACGTGCCGCAGTCGCGGCGGCGTCCGGCGAAACCGTCAACACGGATGACGCTACGCGCGGCTGATGACGTGCAATGTGTACAAAGGGCGCGCCGATGCGCGTGAGATCGTGGATCTGGTGCGCAGCGAACACGTCGAGGTGCTTGCGTTGCAGGAGACGACCGACGCTTTCGTGGACGATCTGAACCGTGCCGGCATCGCCTCGTATCTGCCCTATGCGCAGGTGTCGAGTTCGGACGGCGTGTACGGCAACGGCCTTTGGTCGGCGAGTCCGCTTGACGACCCTTCCGATGACGATGTCGATTCGAGCGCGTCGTTCATGCCGGGCGGCACCGTTTCGTTCAATGGGGGAGCCACGCAGGTGCGTTTCGTATCCGTGCATACCACGTCGCCGACGAACGATTACTGGCAGCAGTGGAAGCGGTCGCTCGACGAACTGGCGAAACTACGTTTCGACACTAGCCGACGGTACGTTTTCATGGGTGATTTCAACGCGACGTACGACCATACGCCGTTCCGCAACATTCTGGGAAACCGTTTCTCCGACGCCTCCCGTCAGGCCGGCGAGGGATTGAAATTCTCATGGCCTGCGAATGTCGATTACGTGCCGTCGTTCGCCGGAATCGACCATATCGTACTGGATTCCGGCATGCAGGCCGGACAGGTGCGCACAGTCAAAGTGGACGGCAGCGACCACAAAGCGCTGCTGGCGATTGTGCGGGTCGGCTAAGCCCGTGGCTAGACGGTGACGACCGGCATGTTATTCGAATATCAGATGCAGGCGATGACGTTCGTGCATTGCGGTTCTGTGGGCAGCATCGGCATGGTGAACTGGTCGAGCAGCTTGTAGGAGAGCGGTCCGGGCAACTGTCCTACCGGATTCGTGTGCGCCAGCCGTTCCACAATAGAGAAATATGGTATGTCTTGCATGCTGATCCCTTGGTCTTCCAAAGGTGATGTATGGGTTGTGCGGTTGCTTTCCGATGCTTCCATAGCAGAAGGGGGAACCTTTTGGATACATTCACTCAACCGCTTAAGTATCCGTTTGCCACTATAACAGAGGGAGGGTCATTGTGCCTGTGCTGGAGGGTGGCGGTGAGATGGTGTTGTCCGGATTGCGGACGTGCGATTGATCTTGGATGCTGCCGATGGCGATGCGCGCCGACAATGTACGGGGATATGAAAAAGTGCCCCAGATAGGAATCGAACCTACGACACCTTCTTTAGGAGAGAAGTGCTCTATCCACTGAGCTACTGAGGCAACGAGTCACCATTGTACACACAATATGGACTCGACATGACGGGTAATCGGACCTGATTGTTCGGGCTCAAGCCGTTTGACGGACGTTCCGGTGGAACGTCCGTAGGTGAGGGGAGCGGCTGTGCCGCGACGGATGCTCAGGCCAGATTGTCTTGCGTGCCTGCGGTGTTGGCCGCGGTGGCCTGCTCTGCCTGCGCGGCGTCGAGCTTGGCTCGGACCTCGCCAAGCAGGCTCTGCGCGCGCTTGGCCAACGCCTCGCCGATCTCCCACTGCCGCATGGACTGGTCGAGGTTCAGGCCGCCCGCCTCCAACGCCTGCACGGCCTGGATGAGCTTGTCGCGCGCCTCCTCGTATGGCATCTGCGCGATTGCTTCGCGTTCCTTGTCGGTCAGGCTGGATGCCGGTGCTGCTTCGTTGCTCATGTGCTACTCCTTCGTTACGGTTTTCACTTCAGACACGACGATGCCGTGCTTCAAGGTCATGGTCAGCTGGTCGCCCGTCTTCACCTTGTCCGCGTCGTCAAGCACATGCCCGTCGGCGCATTGCACCACCGCGTACCCGCGGTCAAGCGTGGATTGCGGACTCAGCGCGGTCAGCGACGCGTGCGCTTTCTCGATGGTCAGGCTCGCGTCGTCAAGAATACGGGTCAGACCGATCCGCATTCTTGTGCGTGCGTCATCAAGGAAACGCTGATGCGGTTCCAACATGGTGAGCGGCTGGGTGAGGCTTGGACGGTTCGCGTAGCCTTCGATAAGCCTGGTCTCGTTGGAGACGGTGGCGTCGATGCGCATGCGCATGCGGTCCAGGTTCACCTGAATCAGCTGCATCTGCTCATGCACGTCCGGCACGACCTTCTTCGCTGCGTCGGTCGGCGTGGAGGCTCTGAGGTCGGCCACCAAATCCAGCAGGGTCCAATCGTCCTCATGCCCGATGGCGGAAATCAGAGGAGTGTGGGCCGCCGCCGCGGCGCGCACCACGTTCTCATCGGAAAAGCCAATCAGATCTTCGAAAGCGCCGCCGCCACGCGCCACGATGATCACATCCACATCTGGATCGGCATCCAGCTGCCGGATGGCCGCTACCACGTCCGACGGGCACTGCTCGCCCTGCACGTGCACATGCGTCACCTTGAAGCCGACGACGGGCCAACGCAGACGCACGTTGGTGATGACGTCGCCTTCCGCACGTGCCTGCGGCGCGCAGATCAAGCCGATGCAATGCGGAAATTCCGGCAACGGCTTCTTGCGATCGGCGTCGAACAGACCTTCTCCCTTAAGCTTCTTGCGTAGCTCGTCGATCATGGCCTTCAGACTGCCGCCCGCGCCGGCCGTGATGATCGCGTCGCCGCGCAACGACAGCGACGTGCGCTTCATCCACACGTTCGGCTTGCCGTGGATGATGACACGGTCGCCCTGCACAAACGGCGCCGCCGCCGCGGCGAACCGTCCGAAGCCGTTGACTTCCATAGCGATGTCCTGCTGGTCGTCGCGCAGCGTGATGTAGGCGCTTCCCTGACGACGCGTGTTGATCTGCGTGATTTGCCCGGCCACCCATACGGAGGGCCAACGTTCGACCGCCGTGTAGAACTTCTCGCTGAGCAGGCTCACCGGCCAAGGGTTGTCGGCGGTGGTTTCCGACGCCAGACGGGGCAGCGGCTTCGACGTCTGCTGTGCCGTCGGTGGGTTGTAATCCGGGTTCCAAGTCATAAGTCAAGATTCCATCATCTTGCGGACAAATGGAACATATGTTCGAGTGTTGCGAATGCTCCGTGCGTGAAGATAGTACGGTGTGTGGGGCTGTGTCAAAACGACACTCCGAGATGAAATCGTTACTTTTGTCACACAAGGTACAAAATGGCGAAATCTCGCCAAAAGTAGAATATATAGTTTCTCTAGCGGCGTGGTGACACTACATTTAGTGCCGACCTTGGCGTAGAGTGTGCATCTGTAGATACGAACGGGCATGCGGACGAAGCATGAAACCTGGCCGGATGGGTCCGGCCCGGAAAGGAAATATACATGGAAACCCAGACTCTGGAAGGCGTTGCGACCGAAACCGAGAACGCGCCGGAAATGGTCAAGGTGCTTGTCGAGAAGCGCGACGGGCGTGTGGTCGATTTCGATCCGATCAACATCATCAGCGCGGTGAAATCGGCTTTCGCCGACCTCGACAAGAAAATCGGTCCTCAGGAGGAACGGCTGATTCGCGACATCGCCAATCAGGTCGAGGCCGAAATCAAGGACCGTTACAATGGTCCGGCGAAGATCGAGGACATCCAAAACCTCGTGGAGCATGGGCTGATCGAGGATCATCTGTACGACGTGGCCCGCACCTACACCAACTACCGTCTGAACAAGGACATCGAGCGCGCCAAGGCCACAGACATCAACGAGGCCGTGCGCCGCTTGGTGGACCGCGACGAGGCTCTGGTGCGTGAGAACGCCAACAAGGACTCCAACGTCTACTCCACCCAGCGTGACCTGCTGGCCGGCGCGGTGTCCAAGGCGTCCGCCTTCTCCATGCTGCCGGATGCGGTGTCCAACGCGCATATGAAGGGCGACATCCACTTCCACGACGCCGATTACTCGCCGTTCACCGCGCAGTCCAACTGCTCGCTGCCGAACTATTGGGACATGCTGGCCAATGGCTTCACCCTCGGCAACGCGCCGATGGGTTCGCCGAACAGCATCTCCATCGCCGCCACGCAGATCACCCAGATCATGAAGGACGTGGCCTCCAGCCAGTACGGCGGACAGACCGCCAACCGCGCCGACGAGCATTTCGCCGAATACGCCAAGAAGGACTACGACAAGTTCCTTGAGCAGGCCCACGAGATCATGCCCGACGATCTGCCGATCGAGATCGCCGAACGTCAGGTGCGCATGGCCAAGGCCGTCGAGCCGAAGCGCCTGCACTTCGAAAAGGATCGTCCGGCACTGCCGATGGACGAGCCGTTCGACAAGACGTCCGACCGTCTGCAGCAGCTGCGTGAGATCTGGGCGAAGATCCAGACCCGCAAGGCCATCTACGACGCATGCAGACCATGGAATACCAGATCAACTCCAACCGTGTGTCCAACGGCCAGACCCCGTTCGTGACCGTCGGCTTCGGTCTCGGCACCGACTGGTTCGCGCGCGAAATCCAGCGCGCCATCTTCCTCAACCGCATCCGCGGCCTCGGTTCCGAGCATCACACCGCCATCTTCCCGAAGCTCGTCTTCACCATCAAGCACGGTGTGAACGCCGATCCGGGCGACCCGAACTACGACCTGAAGCAGTTGGCCCTCGAATGCGCCACCAAGCGCATGTACCCGGACGTCATCTTCTACGAGAACATCGTGAAGATCACCGGCTCCTTCAAAGCGCCGATGGGCTGCCGTTCCTTCCTGCAGGCTGGATCGACCCGAAGACCGGCAAGGATGTCGAGGACGGCCGCATGAACCTCGGCGTGGTCACCGTGAACATTCCGCGCATCGCATTGGAATCCCACGGAGACAAGGACCGCTTCTGGAAGATCTTCGACGAGCGCATGACCGTCGCCCATCAGGCGTTGCAGTTCCGCATCATGCGTTGCAAGCAGGCCACTCCGGTCAACGCCCCGACCCTGTTCCGCTTCGGCGCATTCGGCCGTCTCGGCGCCAACGACAGCGTTGATCAGCTGTTCCGCAACGAACGCGCCACCGTGTCCCTCGGCTACATCGGCCTGTATGAGGCGACCAGCGTGTTCTATGGCAAGGACTGGATGCGCGACCACGACTGGGATCCGGAAGGCAAGGAATTCGCCCTGTCCATCGTCAAGCGCATGAACGAGCTGTGCAAGGATTGGAGCACCGCGGAAGGCTACCACTACTCCGTGTACTCCACGCCGGCCGAATCGCTCACCGACCGCTTCAACCGCATGGACCGCGAGAAGTTCGGCGAAGTGGACGGCGTCACCGACCACGACTTCTACACCAACTCCTTCCACTACCCGGTGTGGCTGCAGCCCACGCCGATGGAGAAGCTCGACTACGAGAAGGACTTCCCGTACTACGCGTCCGGCGGCTTCATCAACTACTGCGAATTCCCGTGCCTGCAGGCCAATCCGAAGGCGCTCGAAGCGGTGTGGGACTACGCCTACACCATCGGCATCGGCTATCTCGGCACGAACACGCCAATCGACCGTTGCTACGAATGCGGTTTCGAAGGTGACTTCGAACCGACCGAAGAAGGCTTCAAGTGCCCCGAATGCGGCAACTCCGACCCGGACCGCTGCAACGTGACCAAGCGCACCTGCGGCTACCTCGCAATCCGGTGCAGCGCCCGATGGTGCACGGCCGACACGAGGAAATCGCGCACCGCGTCAAGCACATGAGCGGCGAAACCGGCCATGTCACCCTTGACGACGGTTCGAACGCGAATGGTTCGAGGAAGCCAAGTAATCAATCGCAATAATCGCAAAACAACAGGCAATTCAGGAGCAACGTATGGTAAGCAGCGCCGATCCCGCTGTGTCTCGCCGTGATTTCGCGGCCGGCGAAACCGGCCGCGGGCCGTTCATTCCGACAAACCGCGCCAGCAACCCGCGTGCCGGACAATGGACGAACGCGATGAGCCACAACATGATCGCCGACTACAAGCGGTTCCTCATGACCGACGGCGAGGGAATCCGCTGCTCGCTGTACGTCTCCGGCTGCCCATTCCACTGCGAAGGCTGCTACAACTCGTCGATCTGGGATTTCCGCGCCGGCCACGAATACAACGACCGGCTCGAAGCTCAGATCATGGCCGATCTGAGCCTGCCGTACGTGCAGGGCATCACCTTCCTCGGGGGCGAGCCGCTGCTCAACACCGGCGTGCTGCTGCCGCTTTCACGCAAGATCCGGGAGCGGTTCGGCCGCACCAAGGACATTTGGTGCTGGACGGGCTACACGTGGAGGAGCTCATGCGCGAAGGCGAAAGCCCCGACAAGCGTGAACTGCTCGAACAGATCGATATCCTCGTGGATGGCCGGTATATCAAGGATCTGCACGATTCGCTGCTGCAGTTTCGCGGCAGCTCCAACCAGCGCATCATCGATGTGCCCAAGTCGTTGGAAAGCGGGCAGGTGGTGCTGTGGTCGAAACTACACGATCAGACGCGGTTCATTCCCGAAATCTACGGCAAGGACCGCGCTGCGGGGGAGGGGGCGGCTTCCTGAATGGTTTTGAACGGTTCGTATACGAACGGTTGGAATTAGGCAAGCTGACTATATTCGTTGTCTAATTATGCGTCGTGTCGTGCACTTTATGCGATACCGTGCCGAATTAGGCAGGGGCACAGACTACCATTACATACTTGGATAACCGGGGCAGGGCGTTCGTGTTGGCACGGACGCAACCCGGCGGATGAGAACGATAGAGGTACAGTACATGTCGAAGCAGCAGTTACCGCAGACAACACCTGCGATACGAAGCCGTTGCGCGTAGGTCTTGACATCGGTTCCACCACGGTGAAGGCCGTGGTGCTCGATCAGACCGATTCGCTCGACGCGGTGCTCTTCTCCGATTACCGTCGCCACCACGCCAACGTGCGTGCCACCGTGGCGGGCCTGCTGGAGGACATCCACAAAGAACTTGAGGCCCGTGGCCGCGGCGACGAGCCGATTCGTCTGGCCATCACCGGTTCCGGCGGCCTTGCCTTGGCCGATAATCTCCATGTGCCGTTCGTGCAGGAGGTCATCGCCGAGACCCGCGCCATCGACGAGGAATATCCGCAAGCCGACGTCATTATCGAACTTGGCGGTGAGGACGCCAAGATCACATATCTGAAGCCGACTCCGGAACAGCGCATGAACGGTTCCTGCGCAGGCGGCACCGGCGCGTTCATCGACCAGATGGCCACCCTGCTCGACACCGACGCGGCGGGCCTCAACGACATGGCCAAGCATTACGAGACGCTCTATCCGATCGCCTCCCGTTGCGGCGTGTTCGCCAAAACCGATCTTCAGCCGCTCATCAACGACGGCGCGGCCAAGCCCGATCTGGCCGCATCCATCTTCACGGCGGTCGCCACGCAGACCATCGCAGGTCTGGCGTCCGGCCGACCAATCCACGGCACCGTCATCTTCCTGGGCGGTCCGCTGTTCTTCATGTCCGAGCTGCGCGAGCGTTCCACCGCGCGCTCGAAGGCAAAGTCGACGAATTCATCGTGCCGACCGACGCGCACCTGTACGTGGCGTTCGGCTCCGCGCTGCTCGCCGGCGAACCGGACCAACTCGAGGAAGGCCAGCATTTCGAAGCACGCACCTGCGCCGATATTCTGAAAAGCCTTGAAGATCTGAAGAATCTGCCGGCCAACACCCCCACCATGCCTCCGCTGTTCCCGACCGAAGCGGATCGCGAGGCGTTCAACAATCGCCATCATCGCGAGCACGTGCACATCGGCACTTTGGATGGCGCGCAAGGCCCGCACTTCCTCGGCATCGACGCGGGCTCGACCACCATCAAAGCGACGCTCGTCAACGACGACCGCGAAATCGTATGGTCGTCGTACGCCACCAACGAAGGCAGCCCGCTGACGGCCGCCGTCAACATCGTCAAGCAGATCCAAAGCCAGCTGCCGGAAGGCGCGTGGATCGCCCGATCCTGCGCCACCGGCTACGGCGAAGGCCTCATCACCACCGGCCTGCACCTGGACGAGGGCGTGGTGGAGACCATGGCGCACTATCGCGGCGCGGAAATGGTTTCACCTGGCGTCACCGCCGTCATCGACATCGGCGGCCAGGACATGAAGTATCTGGCGATTTCCGACGGCGTGATCGATTCGATCGCCGTCAACGAGGCATGCTCGTCCGGCTGCGGTTCATTCCTGCAGACGTTCGCGCAGTCCATGGGACTGACGATCGAGGAATTCACGCAGGCCGCGCTCAACTCCACGCATCCCGTCGATCTGGGCTCGCGCTGCACCGTGTTCATGAACTCCTCCGTCAAGCAGGCGCAGAAGGAAGGCGCCACGATGGAGGACATCGCGGCGGGCCTGTGCTATTCCGTGGTGCGCAACGCGCTGTACAAGGTGATCAAGCTGCGCGATTCCGGCGAGCTGGGCGACACCGTGGTGGTGCAGGGCGGCACGTTCCTCAACGACGCCGTGCTGCGCGCCTTCGAACTGCTCACCGAACGTGAGGTGACCCGACCGAACATCGCCGGCCTGATGGGCGCGTACGGCGCCGCGTTGACCGCACGCATGCACTATTCCGACGTGGCCGACGGTCTCGACGACGGCGATTCCGCCGCTACGGAAGGTGCGAAGACGGTCGATATCGCAGGCGTCACGCACACCGCATCCAGCATCGTGTCCGGCAGCGACCTCGACAACCTGTCCATGACGTCCGAACGTGACGTGTGCAAGCTGTGCCAGAACCACTGCAAGCTCACCATCACCACAT
>ENA-OQAS01000355-OQAS01000355.1-human-gut-metagenome-genome-assembly--contig:-NODE-355-length-24280-cov-5.030721_pt1 | contig 24280 bp, 40 predicted proteins | sample MGYA00242733_ERZ504523 | MGnify/ENA primary metagenome ERZ504523 (study PRJEB26092, sample SAMD00036239) | human gut metagenome | host: Homo sapiens | study: EMG produced TPA metagenomics assembly of...
GGTTCGGTCATTCTGTCGATGGCCGATGCGGCCAATTCCATCGTGCATAATGACGGCGTCGCCGTGGCCGTACCGATCGTCGTATCCCTGGCCGTTTACCTTTTCGTATGGCTGTTCGTCCAGCAGAAATATCGCTGATTCTCTGAAAACCGTTCTGTTTATTGGCTTTTTATATGCCTGCGTGATGATTTACCACTCAGGCTACCACCTCTACACTGTCTCAAATATATGAAAATCGGCTATTTTTTTGACGTCGTGAAACAGCTAGAGCGGTGAAGGCAGGTCCGTAATCAACTCCATCTCTGTCCATTTCCAACCTTACATGGTGTCGAGCCTATCAATCCGCTGATTTTTTCTCGTGTTTTTTCATGTTTCGGCTTGCATTACTTATATATATTTGATACAATAGTTTATGTCAACAAAGGAAAGGAGGTGAACATGAAATGGACGGACATCGTAAACGCCATCAGCTCGGTGACAAGCAACATCATCGCACTGGCGGCGCTGGTCATCTCGCTCAGAAAGCCGCCTAGGCACGGCAGATGACAAGAGGGTTCCGAGCACTCCTACTGCCCGGAACCCTCCGGTTCCATCCTATTTCATGACCCATCATGAAGACAAGCACACTGTTCGCCGTATGCGGCATCGTATGCGGCCTGACATCGCTCTCGCTCGGCTGCGCCGGGAAAGCATGGCAGGCCGGACTGTTCGGACTCGCGGCGGGAATCTGGAGCATCGCCACGCTCATCAGGGACAGGAGGGACGATGACGACTGAATACCTCGGCATCAAACAGGTCTCCGAACGCCTCGGCGTCGCCAACGCCGCCTCCTACGACCTGCCCGAGCCGGACGTAACCATCGGCCGCACGCGCGGCTGGCTCCCCGAGACCATCGACCAGTGGGACGCGCAGCGCCCCGGCCGCGCGTCGGCGGCGGACGCCCACGCAAAAACAAGACCGAATAACAAAAAGCCCCTCCCCCAGCGCAGAAGCTGAGAGAGGGGCATCCATTCTCCCGACGTAGGAAATGGTCAATCAGGCCGCAAGTGAGAGCTTGGCTTTAAGCTCGCTCACGCCGATCAATGCGCCGACCAGCACGCTCAACGCGTTGAGCGTGGTCACGATCTGGTCGATATGCGGCAGACCCCAAGCGGGGCCGACCGCCTGCACGAACACGGCGACGGCCGGAAGGGCGATCAGCGCGGCCCACTTGAGCGCCTGATACACCTTGTCCGGCAGCAGATAGTCGAGCTTGGTCTTGTTGTTTTCGTCCATTTTCCACCTCCTTTTTAATGTTGCGTGAACCGGCTCCACGGTTAAATCGCGGAGCCGGGGTCCGGTCAGCGGAGCCGCTGGCTGGGTAGATGGTGTACGGCGGGCGGATGCCGTTGCGCTGAGCCGCGGCATACCAGCCGGTGCCGTAGATCTTCCACAGGCTCTCGCCTGCACTGACCACGTGAGTGGAGCCGTAGTAGGTCGTGGACGGAGCTGCAGTCGTGGAGACGGAGCCGTAGTAGGTGATCGTCTGGCCAACGTAGATCCGGTTGATGTTGCCGGAAGGCACGCGCCACGCGGAGGCCGCTTAAGGCCGGTACGCTCGGCGATGGCCGACACGGTGTCGCCGGAACGGACCACGTAGGTGCGGGACGCGTGCGGGTCACGGTGGTCTGAGTGGAGGATCCGCCGCCGAGCTTGGAGTTGACGATCGCCATGACGGCGTTGTAGTTGCCGCCGAGGCGATTGATTCTCTCCTGGCCGTTGCCATAGTCTCCGTGGATGACCTTGTCGGCCAGCACGTTGAGGTCGGTCGGCGTCTGCTCCGCTGGCTTGTTGACCTGTGGGGCCGTGGTGACGGTCCCGGTGGAGCATCCGGCGCGTTCGCCGCAGGCAATCTTCTTCCAGGCGGTTCGATCGCCGTAGAAACGGTTGAGGTCGAGCGGGCCGCGCCCGTTGATGTAGCCGGTGCTGGCGTACTGCGTCATGCCTTCGCCGGACGCTCCGCCGTTCCATGGGCTGGGCTGGTATCCGGTCGGCTGACTGTTGGCGTACTGCGCCACCCAGAGCATGCACCGCTGTCGCACCCAGGTGTTGACCTGCCAGACCGCGGAGCGCTGGACGTAGACGATGGGCCAGACCTGCGTGCGGTCATGCACTCGGGTCACCCATATCTGGATCCATGCCGGATTGCCCCAGTTTGGGTTGGCGGTCGCGCAGCTGTATCGCCCGTAGGCGAGGCACTGCTCCCAGTCGAGGGCGAGTATGGAGCGTCCGACGCGTCCGGCGACGGCGTTGACGAAGGTGTCGGCCTCCGCCGTGGCGTTACCACCGTTGGCGAAGTGGTAGACACCGGTCTCCTTGCCTGTACGGTCGGCGTTGGCCAGTTGCGTGGCGTAGTTGTTGTTGCTCCAGTAGAGCCCCTGCGTGGCCTTGACGATGACGAAGTCGGCCGAGATGGCGGACGGTATATCCGCCGACTGATAGCCGCTGATGTCGACGCCGTTGAGGTCGGCCATCGCGGCTGGCGCCACGGCCATGGTGATGGCCATGACCACGCCGGTGACCGCCAGGCGGAAGCGTTTGAGCCACGGAGGCTTGTGCTTGCGCATTCATTTCCTTTCTCTAGAAACGGGAAACCCCACGCTTTCACGTGAGGTTTCATGGGTTATGGCGGCGTCACATGTGGGCGCCACGGTTGAAAAGCAGGACGAGCGCGGCGAGACCGATCCAGGCGATGACGAAGGTCATGAGTCCTCCACGGTCTCGGGCGCCACGTCGGCGCGCAGCTCGTCCGGCAGGTGCGGTTTCGGATGTCTTTGGAGGAAATCGGGTTCGACGATCTCGCAGAACTGTTGCAACCAATGGAACAGCTGCCTCGTGTATGCGGCGAGCGCGAAGTATTTTCGCTGCTGATCCTCCAGGTGCTGGATCTGCTCCTCCTGCGACTCGACCTGTTCCCTCAAAGGCTTGATGACGGAATCGGTGAGGATGTCGCAAGCCTTCGCGGCGATGTCCGCGGTGTCCTTGCGTCTGCCGGAGATGGCGCCGATGATGGCACCCACTCCTCCACCGCCGATCAGGGCAACGATGAGAGACGTCCAGAATTCCGTGCTTGAAAAAAGCGGTGGCATCAGTCATCCCAGGGGTCAAGCTTGGACTGCACATCGTCTCGGTATTTCTCGGGCACTTCGTCCAATTCCATGCGTCCGGCCTTGACGAGTCTGACATACATGCGGACGGCTGCCGCGCGGTTGACTTTGGCCATGGTCACTCCTCCTTTCCGGATTTGTCTGTGTCGACGGAATCGATGTGGCCGGTGGTGGTCTTGTCATCGGCCACATCGGTGTCGGACGGCGTGTGGTTGGCCGAGTTATCTGCGGAATCATCGGTGGAATCATCTGTGGAATCATCGGCGAGGAGGTCGGCCAAAAGCTGGGCGTTGTCCAGTGAGGACTGTTCCAGCGCCGTGATTCGGTCGAGCACCGGCTGGGAGCTGGTGACGTCGCCTTCGAAGAGCATGTCGGCCTGCTCGACGGCCTCCTGCTCCTGCAATGGGAGCACCTGGTAGGATTCGATGGCGGTCCATTCGCTCCATGCCGGCATCTGGTCGGTGGCCTCATGAGTGACCTGCTTGATGTTCTTGCGGATACGGATGTCGGCCGTTCCGTCCCCTCGGCCGTGGTAGTCGAGCTCCTGCAATTGTTCGGAGGATGATACCTTCTGGATCATTGTGTTGTCCTTCCTTTGTTGGTGGCGGAGACCACGTGTCTCGCCTGATGGAAAATCCTGTCGATGTCGTGGCGGCGGCGGAACGCCACGCTGTCGGAGTGGTAGAGCCATCCGTAGTAGCTGATGCATTTGCGCGCCATAGCCATGGTCATCGGACGTTTCGCTGCGCGGGAGTAGGCGCGTTCGGCTCGGAGGAATATGGCCGGTCTGACTCCGGTGCGTCCTGGACGAAACGTGTAGCCGACCATGTCTATCGGCTCCGCTTCGATGTGCTTGACGTTCCAGGTCGGGTGGATCTCGAGATGCAGCCGGTCACGCAGAAATCCTCGGAGGCGTTTGACCGCGATGGTCAGGTCGCGTTTCGACCGGCCGATGAGCAGTATGTCGTCGGCATAAAAAAGCACGTGCGTGACGAGACGGCGCCGTATCTCCTCGCCTTGCCTCCTGCGGCTTCGTCTGACGGCGAAGAGAGACCCCTCGGCGTAATGCCATGCCGCGGAAAGGTAATAGTTCGCGAGCCATTGCGAGAGATACGAGCCTATGTTCAGGCCACGGTCTCCGCGGTATTGGTCGACGAGTGTGAAGACGAGCCGCAGAAGACGCCTGTCGCCGACGTCATGGGCGAGCATCGCTTTGAGCACGGCACGGTCGATCGACGGATAGCATTTGACGACGTCGAGTTTGACGAAGACCCTGCTGTCGCGTTCCCTCACCCATTTTCTGATGGCCTTGCGCGCGTCGTTGATGCCACGGCCCGGGATGCTGGCGGTCTGCCAGCGGCCTATCTTCGCGTGGAACAGCGGCATGAGCGCGCGGGCCGCGACGTAGTCGTGGATCTGATGCTCGATGGTCTCCCTGCCGATGATCCTGACCTTGCCGCTGATCGGCTCGACGTGCCGGTGGTATGTGATCGGCGGGAGGTGGAATTCGCCGGTGCGGATGTCGTCGGCGACCTCGCGGGCGAATCGGTCGAGGTCCGGATGGCGTTCGATAAATCGTCTGGCGTCCCTCCGGTGTCCCTTACCTTTGAGGCAGGCGTCGATGCATTCCCGGACGAACGCCGGATCGGTGACCGGCACGTGTTTGCAGTAGGTTTTGATTTTCGTGTCCTTATAAGCTATGGGGACAATGGGCGGCTTTCGATGCGTCTACCGGCCGCCTTCTCGGTTTGATTTTCGGAACTGGCCGGGGCTGTGCCTCCTCGCTTCCCACGCGGGAGGTAGTCGTGACGGAATGGTTTTTTGTGTCCTCATGGGCGGCCGCCGTAGTTCCACCACGTGTTCGAGAGCGTGTTCCTGCAGTTCGAGCAGAACAGGCCGCAGTGCGAACCGTCGTTGAGATTGCCGCCGCGGTGGAGCGGAGACGGATGGAACCTCCGGTGGTGTCGTCACGAATCCCCTGATGGTTCAGTAGGGCGAGTGGAGGGGGCGTCGCCCCCTCGCTTCGCTCACCCCCACCGGATTCGGGCTACGCCCTCGTCCGGCCGAGGGTGGATAGGCGGCCGCCGCAGATCCACCACGTGTCCGAGAGCGCGCTCCTGCAGTTCGAGCAGACCAGGCCGCAGAGCGAACCGTCGCTAAGATTGCCGCCGCGGAGGAGCTCGTGGAGTCCGGGATTGCTGATCGGGTTGATGAGCGTCGCGTCGGACAGGCCGCTGGTGCTGGTGCCTCCCCACTCGGTCGGGATGGTCATGCCGTGGGAGAAGGTGAAGCCCTTGGCGTACAACCAGTTGTTGTTGGTCTTGTCGGTGACGGACGGGAAATCGCCGAGGTGGACGTAGTCGGAGGTGATGGCCGACTTGGACGCCTTGGTCACGTCGAAGACTTCCAGATCTCGGTGTGGCCGGCGGTGTCGGAGTCCTTGACGTTGTTGAGGATGACGTCGGCCTCGACCTCGTAGACGCCGGTGAAGATCTCGATGCCTGGATGCGGATTGGCTGGTGGCTGCGCGGTATCGCGTCGGTGGCGTATCCGTCGGTGCCGAGCACGCCGTCGGTGGCGCCGGTCGGCCATGGCATCTGGGTGACGTGCATGGCGGCGGTGGTCGTGAATTTGTCGCCGGCCACGTTGATGGCGGTGGTTGCGGAGTCCACGACGGTCTTGGACAGGACCTTCCGCCAGGATGCCGCCTCTCCTACCTTCGGGTCTCCACGGTCGGTGCCCGAGCCGACGGAAACGTAGGAGCCGACATCGATGTATTGGGCGTCGGTCGTCTTGACGAGCGCTCGGGTGACGTTGGCTTCGGCCTTGCTGATGGTGATCTGGCCGTTGCCGCTGAAGTCGCCGCCGAGGGTGGTCTCGATGTTGCGGTCGGCGTATTTGAGCAGGTGCATGAGCTGGATGTACCAGGTGTCGGCCACGGTCTTGCCGCTCCAGCTTGCCTTTCTTGGCCGCCTGATCGATGCAGCCGTTCTGCGAGCCGAAGGCGGTGGACGTCTGCTTGCCGGTGAAGGAGTGCGGGACGCCGGAGCCGTCGCACCATGCGCGGTACTTCGCGAACAGCATGCACGGGCGGAGCGAACCGTCTGGGAGCATGGCACCGGGCATGGGCACGAAGCCGTCGTATTGGATGCCGCTGTAGCTGAGGGTCATGTACTGGGAGTCGAGCTGCAGGCGGTAGAAGCCCGTGGCGGTCATGACGAGCGCGTCGCCATGCGAGCCGTCGGCGGACCATGTGCCGGCCTTGTCCTTGATGGCCGTGACAAACGGATTGCCGGCGTCGTCGACGCTCCGTTGACGTCCCACACGCGGAACGCGGGGAGCGAGCGGTAGTCGTCGCGGCCGCTCACGGTGTTGGTGGACGGGACGATGGACAATCCGGCGTTGTCGTCGAGTTTCACGCCCTGCGTGCTGTTGGACGTGGTCCAGAGCGGGAACCGGACGGTATAGATGTTCGGATCCGCGTGGGCCGCGAAGTATTCCGCGAGATTGGTTACGCGCCCCGTCGACGCGTCGTATTTGAAATTTGCGCCGTCCTTGGACTTCTGCGCGCGTTCCAGCCGGACGTAATCGCCCAGACGGATCACTTTGTCTGCATTCACCATTTACGTTCCTTTCTACTCAGGCGTTGATGGCATCGACGGCCCAGTCGATGTCGGATTGGTCGATGTCGGACAGCGGATTCCCCGCGTTCGGAATCAGCGTGGCCGGGTCGACGGTGACGAGGTCGGCGAAGTTGACTGGATTGGCGCTGTCTGGCACGTCGAAGGTGACCTTGAATTCGTGCTGTGTTCCGGCGCCGACATGCAGCTGATAGGCCCAGTCCTTTCCGGTCGGCGGAAGATTCAGCGTGATGGTGCCGTGCTGGTCGAGCGCGGTCTTGAGCGGTTCGTCGACCACGATCTTTTTGGTGGCGGTGGCGAAGCGGCTTGTGGGCGTGACGCTGATCGAGTCGTTGGCCAGGTCGACGATGCCGTTGGCGTCGAGTTTGCCGATGTCGATTTTGACTTGTGTCATTGTTCCTCCTTGTTTTCGGTGGCGTTGAGCCTTTTCATGGCTTCGGAGAGTTGGGCGCGCAGGATGGCGTTCTGTTTCGCTAGGTCGGCGAGCTGTCGTGCGAGGTCGTCGATGACGGTGTTTGCGTCTGCGGTGATTTCCATTGCCTGTCCTTTCGTCAGTCGGAGGCGGTCATCGTGTCGATGCGGGTGACGTTCCGCAGGTCGGCGAGCGCGATGTTTTGTGTGATGTGTGTGGTGATGTCTTCGAGTGTGGTGGTGTCTGGGTTGTTGTTGGTGATGGTGGCTCGGATGCCGCGGGTGTCGTTTTGCCAGATTTCGCCGTTGTCGGTGCTGTAGGTGTAGCGGAGGCCGAGTCGGTAGAGTTCGGCTTTCATGCTGTCTTTGGGGGGTCGGAGGTCGAGGATGTTTTGTGTGGTGCCGGCCATGGTTTTCCTTTCGAGTTTAGAGGGTGTACATCATGAAGACGCTGACCCACCATGCGTCGTTGGTTTGGCGGACGCGACGCGGAGGTGGCCGCGTAGGTAGTTGCCGTCGCCGTTGATGCCGGTGGTGTTGCTGGGGCTGGTGTTGCCTGGTATGAATGCGCCGCCGTAGAGGCCGTTGTTGAAGACGCAGGGGACGTTGAGGCCGATTTTTGGGATGAATTCGGTTTTGAAGTATCCGATGTCCCAGTAGTCGCCGGATTGGAATGTGACGCTTTTTCGGTCTGCGCGTTGCAGTTCGAGTTGCATGTAGCAGGTGTTGCCTATGACGGTCATGTGGCTTCGGGGGTCTTTGCCGCTGTCGCCGCAGTAGGCTGTCCATCCGCTGGCGGGGACGAACCAGTCGTTGAGGTCGGTGTAGATGACTGGGTCGATGCGGATGCCGTTGACGTAGATGCCGAGGCCGCCGACCTGACGCGCCCAGCCGTCGCTGCCGTTGACGTCGATGCGTCCTGCCTCCATGACGACGCGGGACGCGCCGCTGTTGTATCTGACCACGCTGAGCTCGCTGTTGTCGGGGTTGATGCCGATGTTGAGCCGCCTGTAGGCTCCCGGGTCCGGCTGGTCGGTGTTGAAACCGTGGGATTGGCCTTGGACGTACCATGCGACCGCTTTGGAGTCGTGGCATTCGAGGAGGCCGTAGACGCTGCCGTCGTCGGTGGTGGTGTTGCGCATCTCCAATCGCGGTCCGGACAGGGCGGTGGCGAAGCTGCCGGCGAGCATGTTGGCCTTGCCGTTCAGATGCACGGTGTTCTCGCCTTGGTCGTCCCAGAAGTCGAGAGCCCCGCCCGTGAGCTTGAATCCGACCTTGTCCGAGGTGCTGGACTGGATTTTCGTGCCGGTGATCGTGCCGCCGGCGATCGTGCCGCCTTCGAGGATTGGCGCGGTGATGCGGCCGTTGGTCATGACCGGACCATCCATTTTGACGCTGCCATCGGTCTTCAGGGTGAATTTGGCGTTGCCGGCCTGGTCATAGCCGATGAGACCGCCGGAGGTGAGCTTGACTCCGCGGTTGGCATCCGAAGTGGTCTGGACGATGGCGCCGGTCACGGTGGCGCCCGAGATTGAGCCTCCGGACTGCACCGCGCCTTTGATGCTCAGGACGCCGGTGGAGACCGAATATGCGAGGCCGGTGCCGAGATACATGCCGCTCGCGTTGAATTTGATGTGCGCGGAGGACGGATCCTCGCTGTCTCGGAATTCGGATCCGATGATGGTGGCTCCGCGGGCGGTGCCGGTGAAGGTTTTGGCGTTCGCGTCGATGTCCTTGCGTGCCTGCGCGAGGTCGTCGGAGACCTTGCGACCTGTGTGTCCGTGTCCGTCTTCGCGGCGGCGAGGATTTCCGACGCGCTGTCGGCAAGGTCCTTTTGGGAGACGACGGGCGCGATGATGATGGTCGCGTGGTCGGACTCCTCGGAGGCGTTCGGGGCGGGCAGGCCGTCGGCGTCGTGGGCGCAGTCGTAGGCGACGGCCCAGATCTCGACCACATCGCCGACCGGCAGGATGCCGGTGGTGATCTCCCCCCTGCCGCGCAGCGCGCCAAGGTCGATGGTCTTCCCCGTGCTGTCAGGCTTCGCGAAGAGCTCCACGTGGTCGAAGTCGGCGGGGATGCCGCCTTCGAGCTCGCCGTCCCATCTGGCGCACGCGACTCCAATGAGGATGTGGCGGACACGCCGATCGGACGCCGGGAGGGGTCGTGTCCCCGACGAACGGGATGAGGCCGCCGACGCCGGGCATGGCTCGGCCACTCCGCCTCCGAGCCATGTCTGCGTGCCGTCGCCGTTGTCCACGGCGATGGTGCCGGTCAGGCAGGTCGAATGCGAGCCGGCCTTGGCGTATGCGGCGCTGGCCAGGGCAAGTGCGAGGGAGTCGTCGGCCGGTCTGATCTCCATGTGACTGGCATGGTGCTCCTTAGTCGAATGGTTCGGCGATCGGTCGAATTTGAGGGTGACCTTGCCGGTCTGGTCTCCGCTCATCTGCATGAGCCTCATGGTGGTGACGCCGTCCGGCCAGTCGGGGAATCCGTCGATGGCGACGTCGAAGGTCTCCCCCGGCCAGAAGCTGCCGAGCGGATGCAATGGCAGGCCGTTGGCATCCACGTCGTTGGCGTCCATCTCGCCGGACAGTTGGCAGAGCGGCCGCCGGTTGGCGAGCATCGCGGCGTTCGCGGCCGAGGAGAGCAGTTCCCAGGTCTTCGCGTCCGACGCGCTGAGCGTGGTCTCGCGCAATGGCCATGGTCCTCGCGTCTGGTCAGGGAGAGGTCTTCGGCCAAAGCGCACATGGTGCCACTGTCCGCGCCGGATCCCGTGGCATAGACGCGCATGATGGGCGCGCACCTGTCGATCTTGATGTTCTCCAGAGTGCCGCCCTGCGGATGGCAGGAGAGGCTGAGCCGCCTGTCCTGGTTGAGGTGGACGTCTCCGTCACTGCCGGCGAGGAAACGGAAGCGGATGTGCTGCGAATCCGCCAGGTACGGCCTGAATTGCATGTCGGGGCCGCCGTCCGCGTCGGCGATGTTCTTGAGGATGTCCGAGCACTTGTGGCTGCCGATGTTCGAGTCCTGGTATTCCGCGACGGTCTGGCGCGGCAGGATGGTTTTGTGCGGGCCGTCCGTCGTGGTGGTGCTGCCGGTCTGCTTGCCGTCCGCGTCGAACGAGAACACCACGGTGGTGGTGGTCACGGTCCGCTCCGAGTAGTCGGCGTGGTTTTTGGTGACGGTCTTCTTGGTGACGGTGGTCTGCGCCGTGGTGATGGTCTTGGTCGTCGTATGCTGCTTGGTCACGGTGCCCTTGCGCGTGGAGTAGCTGTAGGGCTTGGTTTCGGTGACCTGCTTGGTCTTCTTCGTCACGTGCTGTTCGGTGATGGTGGTGGTGTCGCCGTCCACCACGGTCTCGATGTAGCCGTCGGCCAAGGTCTCGCGTCTCTTGGATTTGGTCTTGGCCGCGGGCTTGTCCTCCGTCGCTCCGTCGGACGGCAGGCTATGCGTGCCGACCTCGTTGAGGTACGGCAGGTCGATCGGCAGCGAGCCGCCTGGCTTCATCTCGGTGCATTGGCGGATGACCTCGCACGCCAGGCGCGCCAGCTGAGGTTTTCAAACCGGTATTTCCGCGTGCTGGTGTGGTTCACGCCGGTGCCGAACGCCCCCTCGTGGACGAGATGCCGGTCCTCGAGCATGCCGAACATGCTGACGACCGGCACGCTGACGTCATGCCAACTGGACGTGCGCACGCCCAAAGCTCCGGCCAATATCGGCGTGCCCAAGGATGACGGGTCGTCCATCGGCGAGCGCCAGAAGAGTGCGAGTCCGCGCTTGTATGGTTGGAGGGCTGCGGCGCGTGCGGCTGGTGTGGTGCCGGGGATTTCGGTCCATGGCAGTTCGAGGCCGCTGATGGAGTCGTCTCCGAGACCTTTGTCCTTGGTGGTGGTGAATGAGCAGTCGGAGACGGTCATGGACCAGGAGAAGCTGGGGATGTCGATTTCCTGTGCCAGTTGGCCGGTCTGGACGTCGTAGAGGTAGGCACGCCAGCTCATACGACCTGTCCTCTGTCCCAGATGATGAAGCGGCGGCCGCACCATAGGGCGTCCTTGTTGTCTTGGGATGGGTTGTAGTGGAAGACTGGCGCGTTGCCGTTTTGGAGCCAGGTGCGTAGGCGTGCGACGTGGTGGCCTTTGTTGACGGCTGTGATGTAGCTGGTTTCGTGTGTCTGCCATGCGCCGTAGCTGACGAAGTTGGCGCAGGAGTGGTCGAGGTCTTTGCCGTCGATTTGGAAGCCGACTGCCCATTCCGTTCGGTGCGATGTGTCGGACCACGAGGTGGCTCCCGCTGAGCTTAGGTTGCATTTGAAGGCGAGTTCGAGCATGCGGTCGGATGGGAGGTCGAATTCGATCTGCTGCTCGTAGTACATCTTCTTCACGGTCGAGTCGCCGGTCATGTCGCGGCGGTCCCAGTTTTCGCCGATTTTCCCTAGGGATGCGCCGTATGGGATGCGTAGTCGGCGCTCCACATCTGCACGGCTGCGGCGGTGGATGTGGCTCCGGCGGGCATCTTCATCTTTCGAAGCATCGTGCATCCTGCGGGATGGTCGGTTCCGGCAGTTCGCGCCTGGCGTTCCCTGTGTGACTCCGACGACGACGAAGTTGTCGGCGTCCTTGTATTCCATCTGGTTGTGCGCGCAGATCCAGACGATGTCGATGCGAGGGTTGGAGGGGTCTCCGGCTGACACGGCTCCGGTCTGTCCGCCTTCGAAGTATGCGAGGGTCTTTCCGTCGCGTCTCCGCGCGAGCAGACGGCCACGCCGGCCGAGACGTTGTATCGAAGGTCCGAGCGTCCCGCGACATTCAGTCCGTCGACGAGGCCGGTGTTGGCCCACTGCGCTCCAAGGATCCTGCGATGCGCGAGTGGTGTGACGCCGATGCCGTTGGCGTTCGGCGATATGCCCAAAGCTGTGGTGCTCATTGATGATTCTCCTTCACATGTAGGTGTCGTGGGCGGTGCAGTCCACGAATCCGTTACCGAGGCTTGACAGGACCACGCGGATGGAGCCGCCGGGCGGTATCGTTGGGAATCCTCGCTGGCTGAGTTGGCGGCTCACGTCCTGGCCGCCTAGCTCGGCGGTGCGGCTTCTGCAATCCAACACCAGTGGGACATCCCGGACGGTCTGGCCGCACACGATCGACTGCTGCGTGCCTGGGAAGTCGAGTCTCACGCCGTCCATAGGTCCGTGCACGACGAATGTCGGATAGCTCGTGAGGATCCGCTGTTGGTGAGCAATGCGACGTTCGAGCCGACGCGTCGAGCGTCAATCCGTAGTTCAGCGGGTATTTCAGGCCATTTCGCCGGTTGTCTCCGTATTTCAATCCGACGTTGCCACCTGCCACGTGCATGGCACTGATCTGGACGGTGTAGCCGTTGACGCTCAGGCGCTCCGGCCGTTCAAATACAAGCGTGATGTCGCCGCTCAAGTTCTGCCAGAGCGGATTCTGGATTTTCTGCTCAAGCTCCTGCTGTAGTAGCCGCCGACGCATTGCGTGTCCTGTCCCTGGTCGGTGACGCGGCAGGTGACGAGACCATGCACGGCCCGGTCGAGCTGGGCGAGCAGGTCAAGTGCCTCATGCCGGTCTCCGGCGAGCACGCGGTATGAAATGGTCACGACGCGCGCGGAATAGAGGATGTCGCTGGCGGCGATGTCGTGGCCGCCGTCACCCTGTCCCCTAGAAGTGACGGTAATCTTCGGGTCCGGCGTCGCGTACCAGCCGGCGATGCCGGTCAATGCGATGCCGGGCTTGGTATTCGCCGTCGCCGTGGAGGATGACGCTCGCGCCGTTGGCGGTGAGTGTGACGTCTGACATCAGCGAGCGCTCCTTACTGCCGCGCTGGCGGTGCGGCCGATGATGGTGCCTGTCACGCTTGGCTGTTGCGTGGTGACGATTTTCATGGGCATGTTGACGGTGGTGGCGCCTGTGTCGGCTGGCATTTCGACTTTGACGACGATCGGCATGTCGCGCGAGGTGGAGAACACTTCCCGAGGGATTTTCATCTCGTTCAAGCGCGCATAGTGGCGACGCCGTAATAGTCGGTCGCGGCGGCGTTCTCGACGAATTCTCCGGAGGATAGGGCGGCGTTCAGGAGCTGGACCGAATCGCTCATGCCGTTTCCGGCTGCCCAGGTCGGACTGATATAGCCGTCGAAGATGCCGCCTGCGGCGAATCGGTCGAAATGTCCATCGGTGAACATTCCGCCCGTGTAGGCGCCCTCCTTTTTCGTGTGCTCGGTGACGGTGAAGCTTTTGTCGGCGATTTTGAAGTTGTTGATGAACTGGAGTACCGGTGTCGCCTGGTCGTTGACCGAGGCGGTGCTCTTCTTGTCGTTCAGCTTCTTGCGGTTGACGGCGTCGACCTTCGGTCCGGCCTTGTCGGCCGAATCGAGCGTGTTGCGCTTGTTGGTCAGCTTCTTCGCGTTCGCGGCGTTCGTCTTCGGCGTGGCCTTGTCCGTGGAGTCCAAGGTGTTGCGCTTGTTGGTCAGCTTCTTCGAGTTGGCCTTGTTGACCTTCGGCGTGGCGTTGTCCTTGGCGTCGAGCTTGGCCGTGGCCTTCTTGCCGTTGAGCTTGCGACGTTCGACGATGCGGTCTTGGTCTTCTTGGTCGCGTTGTCCTTCGCGTCCAGCGTGGCTTTGACGTGCTTCTTGCCGAAGTCGTCCATCATCTTCCGCGCCTTCTTGGCGCTGTCCGTGGCCTTCTTGTCGTCGGCTTCGAGCTTGGCTTTCGCGATCTTCTTGTTGAATTTGTCGACGTTCGTCTCGGCGGTCTTGGTCTTCTTCTTGGCCTTGGAGTCGTCCACGTCGAGCTTAGCTTCTTGCCTTCCGCAGTCTCCTGGATGTGCTCGAGTGACGCCTTGATGCTGGTGGAGCTCAAACCCCACCGGTCGGCGAGATCGTTGGCGGCCTGCTCCCCCATTCCCGACGCTTCGGCCTGCTTGATGATGGCCTCACGGGCATCAGCGAGAACGCCGTTAGCTTTCGCAATTTCACCGTTGCTGAAGTTGGTGTTCTCGCCTTGCTTGAGGATCTTCTCGGCGGCGTTCTGCGCGCTGCTGGCGATGTCCTCCAAAGCCTGCTTGGTCTTGGTGCCCTTCTCCGAAAAGCGATCCAAAAGGTCGCCGTTCTGGTTGAAGACCACACCATTGTCCTTGCAGGTGTCCGACAGCTGGCCAATCTTCTGGTTGAGCTGGTCCACGGCCTCGTCGGCGGTCAGATTGTTGGATTCCAGGCCGAAGAGCGATTTGACAAGTCCGTCGATCTCTTCGGAGGCGTCCTCGGCGCTGCTGCCGAGATCCTTGGTTGCGCTGGCCGCCTGCTTGGTCGACGACGCTGCGCTGCTGGCCTTGCCGTCGAGCTCGTCCAGAGCCTTGGATTTGTCCTTGGCACCCTTCGTACCCTGTTGGTAGGCGGTGGTCAAGGCCGTCAAGCCGTCCCGCAATGCGGTGGCCTTGTGAGATCCGCTGCCAAGACTGGAGCCGAGCTTGTCGGCCGCGTCGTTGACCTGCTTGATGGCGGACTTGTTGCCTTCGGCGGCCTTGGTCATGGTGGTGATGCTGATACCGGCCTCACTCATCACATCGGTCAGTTTCTTCGATCCGGTAATGCCCTGCTCGATCGCGCTGAGCCATCCCGGTTCGCCGTGGAATGTGCCGACGTCCATGTTCTGCAGCTGATTGACCAGCGCCTCATGGATCGCGCTGGCTCCGCTGGATGCGACGGACTGCACTTCCTGGACCGCCTGTTTGGTGTTCTGCGTGGCTGTCATAAATCCGGTAAGCGCCGTCGTGGCAATGCCCAAGGCGATGCCCCACGGACCTCCCATGAGCGAGATGAGTCCGTCGGCGACATTGTGGAATCCCTTGGAGCGGAGCGTGGCGGAATCCTCGGCAGTGCCGAATCGTTCAAGCTGTTCCTGCGCGCTCAGACCGCTCGCGCGGAACATCTCAAACGCTGTTTGCGCTGACGAGAGCGCCGCCTTGACGCGCTGGATCGGGTCGATGGCCAGACCGATGTTGTTGGCCATGGTGCTAGTGCTGCCGTTGAGGCTGCTCGCGGCCTTGTGGACGCCGAGCATGATGCCGGACAGGGCGCTCATGACGACGATGGCCTGCTGCACGCCGGCCGGCAGATCGCCGAAGCCGGTGATGAGGTCGGTCAGGCCTTGCGTGAGTTTGCGGAGCGGCCCTTGCGCGCCTTCGCCGATCTTGGTCATGGCGGACTGGATGGCGCTCTCGAGCATTTTGAGGTCGCCTTTGAGGTTGTTGGTCTTGTTGGACGCCTGCTGTGCGGCGAAGCCGCTGTCGGAGACGGCCTTGGTCCAGTCCTCGACGCCTTTCTTGCCGGCGTCCATGATGATGCCGGCGCCTTGATCGCATACGAGCCGAAGATGGTGGCTTCGGCCTGCTGGCGCTGCTGGTCGGTCAGTTTGCCGAGCTTGTCGTGCAATTGTCCGGCGAGGTTGGCCATGCCGACGAATTTGCCGCTCGCGTCGTGAGTGCTGATGCCGAGCTCCTCCATGGTGCTCTTCGCGTCGGAGGCTGGATTGGCGAGCTTCATCAACATCGAGTTGAGCTGGGTTCCGGCTTCGGCGCCGACGATGCCGTTCTGCGCGAAAAGTCCGAGGACGCCGACTGTCTCCTGCAGATTCATTCCGAAGCTGTTGGCCATGACGCCGCAATTATTAAGTGCTTCACCAAAGTCCGAGACGTCGCCCACGGCCTTGTCCGCGCCGGCGGCCAAGGCGTCCGCGGTGGACGTGGCGTCCTTGCCGGACAGGTGGAACATCGTCAGGGCTTGCGACATGTATTCGGCGGCGTTTCCGACGTCCATCTGGCCTGCGGCGGCGAGGTTGAGGGATGCGGTGAGGCCGCCGGAGAGTATGTCGGACACGCTCATGCCGGCTTTGGCGAGGTCGTTGATGGCGCCGGCTGATTCGGCTGCAGTGTAGACGGTGCTTGCGCCGGCCTGCAATGCGGCCTCGCGGAGCTGGCTGAGCTGTGCCGCGGTGGCTCCGGAGTTTGCCTGGACTGTCGACATCTGCTCGTCGAAGTCGGCGGCCATTTTGACGGATGCGACGCCGAAGGCGGTGACTGCAGTCCGGCTGCGGTGAGGCCGCTGGTGATGAGCGCGCTCTTGCGGCCGGTGTTCTCCATGCCGGACGCGACGCTCCTGGCGGTGCTGCGGCGCGGGTCATGGATGCCTCGTAGGAGGCGGTGTCGGCCATCAGTCGGATGACGATGTTCTGGTTTGTGGCCATTTCCCCTCCTTGAGATGGTCAGTCGGTGAGGTGCGCCACCAGCGCGTTGCGCGCCGGACTGGTCTTGTTCGAGTCCTGCCATTGGCGCATGGATTCCTGCATATGCGCGGTTGCCCAGCAGATGCCCACGTCCGAGTGCAGGCCGAATTCGCTCCGGCGTCTGGCAGACGCTCCGAGGCAGGCCGCACAGCGGACACAGCGTGCTCTCGTAATCGGCGAGCGCGCGCATCCATTCACGCTCCGTCTCGTCCCATTCGGGTTCCGGACGGTAGCCGATGATGCGCCGGTGGTTGTCGCGGATGGTCTCGTATGTGGCTCCCAGCCGAGGAAGCGTTTGAAGCTGATGCCGAGCTGGCGGCAGGTTTTGAGGTCTCGGACTAGCTGTGGAGAACTTCGAGCTAGGTTGAACGCCGCTTTTGGGTCGCGGCCGTCCCGTTGAGTTCGGCGATGGCCTGCCAGAGTGGCGTGAATTGGCCGTCGGTGAGCTGGTCGAAGAGGTCGCGGAGCGCCTCCTTGGTCAGGTCGGCCGGATCCGCGGGCTTGCCTCCGATGGTGGCGGATTCGAGCATCTGCGGCAGAGCTTCGGCCGCGGTGCCGAACATGTCGCGCGTGCCCGCGGCGTTGCCGGCGGTGACGGTGTTCGCGGCGAGTGTCTGCGCCCACTTGCTGACCGGCAATGCTCTGAGGGTGAGGACGAGGGTGGCGGATGTCGCCTGCTTCTTCAATTCTTCGATGCGTTGGGCGGTGCGTTTCGCCGTGCTGTTGACTCCGGCTTCGGTGACCTGCTCGGCGGTGAGGTCGCGTGCGAGCTGGTCGCCGAGGGCTGATATGCGTTCGGCGAGTTCCTGGTCGAGGATGATTTCGATGGTCTTGGTTTTGCGGATGACCTGCAGTGTCATGGTGTTCCTTTGCTTCGAGACTTGGTAGGTGGTCTCCCTTTTTGCTCGGCTCGAAGCAGGATCCGCTTCCGGCGGCGCGGAGAAAAGGGTGACCGGTAAAAGACGCGGCGTCGGAAGATTCAGGCGACCTTCACGTTCTCGGCCCATCCCGGCTCTTTGATCGTGAAGTTGATCTTGCTGCGCAGGACGGTGTTGGCGGCGATCGCGTCCTTGGCGCTCATACCGATGCGTACGCTGTAGACGTTGACACGTCTCCGCTGACGAAGGTGCGGTCGGTGTCCTTGCCGTATCGGCGGACGATGAAGCCTTCGGCACCCTCCTTGAGGGTTTCCATGGCGAGATTCTGGTTGGAATGCTCGGTGTTGGTGTTGTCGATGACTTCGATGCTCGGACCGCTGATTTTCTTCCTGCCGGGGTTTTCGTAATCCATCGAGCTGTTCTCGCGCTGGTCGCTGATCGTGTCCTGCGAAGGCGTGCAGCTCCAACCGCCCAAAGTGACGTAGTTTGACAGGTCGGTGCCGGCGCCGATTTCTGCCGCGGTGGGCTTGTTGATGTCGTGGATGGTCGGCACCCAGATCGTGTTTACTTTGCCGTCCGCCGGTGTGGACGGGATCTCGACTCCTAGGTTGAGGGTCATTTTCGCTCCTTTAAAACGAAACCCTCCATGGCCGATGGTCTTGGAGGGTTGTGGTGTTGTCTGCTGGTCACAGGCGCGACCAGTTGAACTTGAAGGTGAGGAGGCGGCACTGGTACAGCAGGCTCGTTTCCTCGGCGGTGAGTCCGGCGGCATACGCGCCGCTGTCGGCGTTGAGGGTCAGGCATCCCGTGTCGAAGCCGTCGACGTCCAGCCGGTGTCCGGCCAGCATGGGGATCATGTGGTCGTCGGCGATGACGTTGACGGAGTCGGTGGTGGTACTGACGATGCGGATAGTCAGCGTGCCGATTCCGCCTTGAATGTGTTGCGTCTCGCCGATGGTGTGGCCGTTTGTCGTGACGGTCTCGATGATCCACGGTGGCTTGTCGGACGGCTTCGGCGAAGTCTGTCGGTACACAGTCCAGCCGTTGTCGGGTTGGGGAATGGAGTTGAGGACGGCGTCGGTCAAGGTCATGATCGATGCATCTCAGACCACCTCCACGGCCGCCTTGGCCACGTGTTCCGCGAGCTTCGGCAGTTCCTTTTCGCCGTACTCGTAGATTCGTGCGTTCCACCGCCTTTCACGGTGCCGAAGAAGGCGATGTTGGCGAGGCTGCCGGAGCTCCCTTCGATGGTCCGATCTCGGCAGTGATGCGTCCGGGCGCTTCCTTTATCTCGTAGGTGATGGGGATGCTGCGGATTGACTTGTTGCCGGAGCTGGAGAGGTCTTCGCGGATGTCGTTCTTGACGTTCTGCGCGCCTCTCTTGACGACATGGTGATGGCCGCGCGTCGGGCGACGCCTTTGGCGAGCAGCTTGTCGGCGAAGGCGGTCAGTTCGGACGCGTCGAACAGGCTTGTGGCGCTCATGCGTCCTCCTTCACGTTCCAGCGGCAGGCGGTGGCGTGCGTCTTCTCGGATTGCGGGGAGACGAGGCGGAGCGTCTGCCTTTGAGCAGCGGGTTGGCGGATTCGGTGAGCTCCGCGACGTCTCCGGCGCGCAGGCCGTCGGTGCCGAAGGGAAAGTGCATGTACAGCGACCATACGAGGCTCACGGCGCCCATGGCCTGGGCGGCGCTTCCCTCGGTCTGCTCGCTGGCGAGGCCGCCGCTGGTCTGCACCTTGCAGCGGCCTTCATACACTTTCGTGTCACCGGTGTCCGGCAGTCCGGTTTCCGGATCGGTGGTGGTGTCGCCTGGGCGGGTGACGACGCACTGGTCGGTCATGAGGCTTTCGGCCATCTGACGCAGTTTCGGCAGGGCTCCGATGAGAGGTGCCATGCTTGGCATGCCGGCCTCCTCAGTAGTCGTAGGGGTAGTGCGGCAGTGGGATGACCACTGGCTCCGGCGCGATGACCGCCCGTGGCGAGGTCGCTGCTGACTCGTTTCAGCAGCATGTCCCATTCCTCGTCGAGGATGGAGATCTCGCCGCGACTGCGCGAGCTGTCGATGCTGGTCTGCATGTTGCCGTCGTCGATCTGCAGCATGGTGCTGCTCACGCCTCGGGGTTGAGGGCCTTGCGTGCGACGGCAGCGGATTCGACCTCCACGACGACGTCGCGGTAGTTCTCGTCCTTGCACCATTCGTCCAGCACCGGTATGCGGTTGCGGATCAGCATTTCGGCGCGGCGGAGCCATTTGGTGATCTGCTTGGCCTCCGTGCCGTCCGCGGCGATGTCGCGTCCGAGTTCGGCGGCGACGTCGTCCACTCGAGCGAAGGTCATGGCCGCCTCTTTACTGCTTGGCGATGATTCCGGCGTCGCGCAGGCTCTTCAGCAGGGCGTTGATGGTCGCCAGCTCCTGTCCGGAGGTGGCGTCCTTCACCGCGGCGCCCTGCTTGCCGGGCATTCCGGAGAGCAGGGTGTCGAGCGGCTTCGCCGGGCCTGATGCCTGCGGCACGTATACCGCGCTTGCCGGGATCGCGTTCTCGTGGCGTCCGTTGGTCGATTCCTTCATCATTTACCATCCTTCGCAGTGGTCTTCTTTTTCGCCGGCTTCTCGTCGCTTCCGCCGCGGCGGCGTCGGCCTCCAAGGCCTCGACCTCCAAGGCCTCGACCTGGTATCCGTGGCGCTGGAAATAGTCGGACGGATCACTGTCGGTCTCGCCGACGCCGCCGACGAAGGTCACGCCGGCGGTGATGCCGTTGTATTCCGTGTTGGGCGAGAGGATCCTCCACATCACGGTCACCTGACCTTGATCTTGCGGAGCACGGCCGCGGCTTGGTGGCCTTCAGCGCGACGCCGACGGGGCCGAGTTCGACCTCGCCGCGGTGCACGGCGCCCGGCTGGGTGAAGTCCGGCAGCCAGGTCTTCACGAGGGTGCCGTCGGTGGTGGTGATGCCGCAGAAGCCATCCAGACCGACACGGTACGCGTACAGGCTGGTGGTGCCGTCACCGGCGATCGGGATGATCGGGTCGTTGGTGCCGGCCTTTTCTCCGGCGTCGGCGAAGAGGATGCCGCCGTAGGATTCGCGGGTGATCGGACGGCCGTTCGCGTTGGCGAGGCCGTCGATGGGCTCGCGCACGTACATGCTGGTGCGGCGCACCATGCGCGGACGCGGGCGAGCGCCTTCTTGTTGCCTACGACGATGGTGGGGGTGCCGTCGAGCAGGTCGAGGAATTCGTCGAGGGTGTCGATGGCCTTGTTGCCTTTTTCGCCTTCGAGGTCGGTCCAGTCGAAATTGTCGCCGGTTGGCTTCATTTCGGTGTTGGAGCCGGTGAGGGCCTTGTCGAGTCCGTCGAAGGCCTTGTCGTTGACGCCGGTGTCGCCGTTGATGACGGTGTCCTGGAAGAGGGTAACGGCGGCCTTGACCTTGTCGTTGACGTTGCGGGTGACTTCGTCGGATCTTCGGGCCGATGTTGGCGAGCAGTCGGTCGATTTCGAAGGCGCCGCCGAGGACGGCGAGCGTGGTGGTGTATTTCTTGGTGGTGGTGGTGCTCGGGGTGTATTCCGTGTTGATGGCGCGGAATTCGGCGGTGGGCTGGGTTTCCTGCCGGCGGTAGGAGTAGTCGAGCGTCGCGCCGCCTCCTGCCGGGTTGACGGCCTCGTCGAAGATGAGGGAGTCGAGGATGACGCTGGACTTTCGGAATTCGTCGATGACGAACGGATCGTAGTCTTCGAGGGCGTTGTTCTTCGCCTCTGCGAGAGTGACAGCCATGTGGTTGTCTCCTTCCTTGTTTGTTGTTTATCGGTAGTATGCGGAAATCGCTTCGGAGAGGTTGGCCGGTTTCGGTTCCCCGCCTTTGCCTTGGCTTGGGTCGGGGTCGACGTGGGGCTTGTTCTGCACGTTGACGAGTTGCAGCAGGTTGTCGGCGTCGGCTTCCAGCTCCTCGCGAGTGGATCCCTGCAGGCGTTCCGCCAGTGCCTTCGGCAGCTGTTTGTCGATGGCGATCTCGTAGCGCAGGGCCTTCGCGGCGTTGCGCGTGCTGGTCTGTTCCAGGTTGGCGATCTTCTCGTTGGCTTTTTCCGCGTCGGTCTTGTCGCGGTCCTCGAACTCCTTGATGCGGGCGTTCGCCTCCGCGAGCTGTTCGCGCAGCGCCTTGTTGGTCCTGCGTTCGTTTTTGAGCGCGTTCATGCCGGATTCGCCGAGTTTCTCGTCTCCGTCATCGCCGCCGGTCGCCGGCGGGTCGGGCTGCTGGCCGTCCTGGTTCGTGTCGCCGCCGCCCGGTTCGGTGCCGGCGTCGATGGTGCGGACGTGGGTGAGCTTCTGCCACCATTTCATGTGCATTTGTTCCTCCTCGTGTTTCCTTGGCCGTCACGTCGCGTGGCGGCGCCGGCGTCGTCGCGATGCCGGTGAGAAAATTTCGGTTTCGGCTAGAGGATCCAGCCGTATTTGTAGAGCATGTCCAAGGCCTTCGCGTGGTCGTCTCCGCAGCGCGCGTAGATGGTTTCGGGCATGAGTCGCGGCCTGTCCACCTTTGTGTATCGGCCGCCGTTTTTGACGTATTCCTTGGCGTATCCGGAGTCGATCATGCGTGACGCGGCGAGGCCGTGGCGTGTGGTGCCTTCGGTCGTGTATTTGACGCGTTGGCCGTCGATCTGGGCGGCGCGGATGCCGCGTTGGGCGTTAACCAGCTGGTTGAGGTCGGCTCCGTCCGTGTAGGCGCGGGCGTTGGCTTTGCCGCCGAGCGCGCGGGCGAGCTGGTCTTCGTCCAGGGAGTCGAGGTATTCGGTCGGACTGGTGCAGGCGTTGGCCGGCGTTTTACGGCCGGTGTAGACGGCGATGCAGTCGCAGCGCGGGTGCGTTCGAATGGCGTTTTTCCGCAGGGCTGGCCGGCGAGGATGACGCATCTTCCGCAGCTCGGTGGGGTCAGGCCGCGCACGTATGTGCTCTGGTAGCAGATGCCGCGTGCGGTCATGCCGGTGGCCGACCGGTGTGTGTCGGCGAGCATGGTGCGTGTTCTGAGCACCAGTGTCAGTCCTATGCGGTCCATGGCCACGTCCACCGGGGCTCCGTTGGACACGGCCTTCTTGCCGATGGTGATCGCCGTCCACATCGTGTCCACGGTGTCCATGCCGTTGCCGTTCACGCCGACCCACTGCCAAGGTCCGGCGTGTATTCGGGGTGTGTCGGGTTCACATCGAAGCGTTCCATGATCTTCGGGGTCGATGCGATCGCGTCGGCGGCGGTGTGGTATTGCGCCGTGTCCAATGCCCGGAAAAGCTCGGGCATCATGTCGGCGAAGGCGGTGTCGAAGTCTGGTTGCGCATGCTTATGCCACAGTCTGAACACCGTCACCGCCAGACGGTTGCTGCGGTTGCGCAGCAGGCGGTTCTGCGCCGTCGCCTCCGTGGGCAGCGTCTGCCCTGCCATCGTCCGCGCCATAGTCCACGTCCTTCATGTATTGGCCATAGGATTCGCTGATCTGCTTGGCGAAGTATTCGCGTTCCTTGTCCTTGCGGGCTTCGCTCCAGCCGAGTTCGTCCCAGGCTCTCGCGGGAGAGGATGCCGGAGGCCATGAGCTTCGTGATCGCGTCGCAGCTGCGCGTAGGTCGGTGTGTTCGGATCCTCCCAGTCGCAGCGCACCAGGTTCGCGTTGATGTCGTCTCCGGTGGCGAGCTTGTGCGCCACGGCCATGACCTGCGACCATGCGTCGCCGTCGACCGCGTTCTTCAGTTCGACGTTCTTCACGAGTCGCAGCTCGTCGGCGCGGATGCGCCCTCGCGGCCGGGTTGGCGGTGTTCATGCCGAAATAGCGCATCGGCAGGCCGGTGATGGCGCTCATCTGCTCGCTCAGCAGGTCGATGACGGTTTTGAAGTTCGACAGGTCGGATGCGGTGAACTGGCCGAATTTCGCGTTGGCGTTCTTGGAGGTGAGCATCGAGTTGAAGTAGGTCTTTATCGCCGATGCGGGCTGTCCGGTCTTCGCGTCGATGAAGTCGTTGTGCGTGACTCCGATCGCCCATTTGCCGGGCACTGCGTGCGTCTCCATGGCGATCTGCAGGTCGAGGATGCTCGTGCGGCCATGTCGGTCGGCTGCACGACGTCGGCCATCTCGCTTTCGCCGAGGAAGTCGCCAGCGCGTGGGCGGTTGAGGAACTGCACCACCGGACGATGCCGAGGTGGTGGTCGTTGCGGCCGGTCATCGCCCATTTGCCGTGCTGTTTCTCCAGCCAGAGCGTGTATTCGGGCGTGTATAGGGTCGCGTAGTCGGGCGTGCCGTTGTCCCATGGGTCGTAGTAGACGCGGAGCGCGGATTCGACGGTCCTCGTGCGTGGGTCGATGCGCGCGATCATGTTCTTGGATGATTCGACGCTGATGAGCGGGTGGCTGCTGTCGTCGTGGTTGGCTCCGACGCACACGAAGCCGTGTCCCTGCACGCGTGTCTCCGTGTGCAGGAGCACCTGCTGGGATTCCATGTTGTTGTATTCCCACAGTTCGCGAAGCTCGTTCGACACCTTGTCGTCGTCCGGCATGGAGAAGGATTTGACCTGCTGGCGCTGCACTACGCTGTCGACCACGACGCGCGGCCAGTTGAGCGGGAACACGAACGCGCGGAGTTCGGCGGGCACGGCGATGCCGATGCTTTGGATGACCTGGCGTCCGCGGTAGTAGTCGTCCCATTGCCGGTGCGGCCTGCGCAGCCGCGAGAGACGGTAGTTGAGGCTTCTGATGAGCTTCGCGTCGTCGTCGGACAGCCTCGATGCCTGGATGAGCTCCAAAACAGCCTCCTTACCAGCCGTAGACCATGACCGGCGAGCCTTCCTGCTCCAGCCGAGCGCGCGCATGTCGGATGCGGCCTCGTGGGCGAGGATGTCGGCCATGGTGATGTCGATCTTCTGGTTTTCACTCGG
>ENA-OQAS01000356-OQAS01000356.1-human-gut-metagenome-genome-assembly--contig:-NODE-356-length-24236-cov-2.669294_pt1 | contig 24236 bp, 31 predicted proteins | sample MGYA00242733_ERZ504523 | MGnify/ENA primary metagenome ERZ504523 (study PRJEB26092, sample SAMD00036239) | human gut metagenome | host: Homo sapiens | study: EMG produced TPA metagenomics assembly of...
TTGCGGGTAAGATCTTTCCCGTATTATTATAAATAATGAAATCATCGGAAAAATAATCTGCGTTAATGAAAAAGCCGGTATTCCAGATGTCTATGTCGGTATGTCCTTTTATCATTCTTGATGTTATTTAAAGTAAAAGAATAAATTTAATTGGAATGAAACAACACCATTCGACTATTTGCTAATAATAAGCGACATTCAGAAAATTATTAGTTCTGTGTTATGGTTGTAAAAAGCTTCCCTCATGGCGAGAGAAGGCTTTTTATTATCCGTTAACCTTTTTGTAATCGGCCAGGAACTTTTCTAATCCTATATCTGTCAATGGATGGTTTAGAAGGCCTTTAATGGCGGATAACGGGCAGGTTACTACATCTGCTCCCACTTCCGCACATTGTAATATATGTAAGGTGTTTCGGATGGAGGCGGCAAGAACTTGTGTCTTGTAGTCATAAGTTTGGTACAATTCTACAATTTGTGCAACCAGTCCTACACCGTCATTGCAAATATCATCCAGTCTGCCGACAAACGGAGATACATAGGTAGCCCCCGCCTTTGCCGCAAGTAATGCCTGTCCGGCAGAGAAAACCAGTGTACAATTGGTACGGATTCCTTTATTACTGAAATATTTGATAGCTTTGATGCCGTCCTCAATACAAGGAACTTTTACTACAATGTGTGGATTAAGGGCTGCCAGTTCTTCACCCTCTTTGATCATTCCTTCGTAATTGGTGGCAATGACTTCGGCGCTGACATCTCCATCCACAATATTACATATCTCGATGTAATGCTTATGTTGGTTCTCAACTCCCTTAATACCTTCTTTAGCCATTAAAGAGGGATTAGTAGTTACACCGTCCAGTACGCCCAATGCGTTTGCTTCGCGAATTTGTTCCAGATTAGCTGTGTCAATAAAGAATTTCATAACTTTTTCTTTTAGATAATTAAAATCAGGTTAGCAATAGGCTGCTAAGCTACTGATATTAACAATGATAAACAAGAAAATGTTCCGATTTATCTGTTATGAGTTCTTTTTATAACTGAACACGGCCCAACCGTTCAACATGATAGCCATAAAAAGCAAGGCAATAAATTGCATGATCAAGTCATCGAATCCGCTTCCTTTCAAATAGACCATACGTGTCACTTGTATAAAATATTTCAAGGGATTGGCTATGGTGATGGCTTGAGCCCACTCGGGCATACTGTTGATGGGGGTGAATAATCCGCTCATCAGCATGATGATAATCACAAAGAAAAACATGACAAACATGGCCTGCTGCATGGTTCGGGAATAGTTGGAAACTACCAGTCCCATACCCGAAATGACGATAATGAACAGCAATGCGAAGAAATAAAGCAGCCATAAATGACCGGCCGGAACCAGACCATAGACTAACCATGCCAGAATGATACTGATTGTGAGGATCAGCATGCCGGTTACCCAGTAAGGAATCAGCTTGGCCAGAATGAAAGTGAACTTGCTTACAGGAGTCACATTGATTTGTTCGATGGTTCCGAATTCTTTTTCACTCACAATATTAAGAGCAGGCAGAAAGCCGCATAACATCATCAACAATTGCGCCATCAGTGCCGGAACCATAAATACCTTATAATCCAGATAGGGGTTGAAACGTCCTTGGGTATCTATTTTTATCACTGGGGAGGGAGAAATAGAGCCGGAATGGGAAATCCGGATTTCAGTGGCATAGGCATTCACTATATTACTGAGGTAGGAACTTCCCAACGTTCCTTTCGTTCCGTTTACGGTGTTGGCTGAAACCAGTACTTTTGCTACACCGGTTTTCAGCAAATCGCGTTCAAAGTGTGGCGGGATTTCCAAAATGAGGTCGGCATCTCCTTTTTCAATGCATTGCATTGCTTCCTGATAGTTGTTTGATACATCTATCAGATGAAAATATTCGGAAGCTCCCACTTTCTGTACTAATCGGGTAGAATAGGGGCTGCGGTCATTATCCACTATGCTGAGATTCATATTTTTGATTTCGAAGTTTGCGGCCCAAGGCAACACCAGCAGGATAATACAGGGAAATACGAGTAGCATCCGCGGAAGCATCGGGTTGCGCAGTAACTGCTTGAATTCTTTTTCTAATAAATACTTTATCATATCTTCCGGAACTTATTCTAATCGTTTGTTAAACTTTTTTAGGCTGATGATTAAAAGGACAACAGCCATCAGCATAAGTATACCCATTTCTCTCTGTGCATAACTGATACCCAATCCTTCAATCATGATTTTCTTGATTCCGACAATATACCATCTGGCAGGGATGACATTTGAAATCAGCTGTAAAGGAAGAGGCATATTCTCGATGGGGAATATCATGCCGGAAAGTAGAACGGTAGGCATCATCAGTACCATTCCCGAAACAGCATGGCTTCCACTTGGGTACGGGCGATAGTGGAAACCAATAATCCCAACAGCAGAGATACTACGATGAAGATCCATGAGAGCAAAGCCAACGAAAAAAGACTGCCTGCTACCGGAACATGTAATACATAAACAGACAGCAGCAGAATTGTGACCAGATTGACGCATGACAGCACAAAGTAAGGTACCATTTGGCTATAATCATCCATAGCGGACGTACGGGAGATACCAGCAATACTTCCATCGTACCGGTTTCTTTTTCGCGGACAATAGAGATGGAAGTCATCATGGCGCATATCAACATTAAAATCAATCCCATTACTCCCGGCACAAAATTGTAGGCGCTTTGCATACCCGGATTGTACAATAACTTTATTTGGGGGATAATCTGTATGGGTGATTGTTGTTGCATGATCCGGCTTTGCTGATAATCTGCAATAATATTGGATGCGTAAGAGGTCAGTATGGTAGCATTGTTGGGATCGGTGGCATCGGCTATCAGTTGTACTCGGGCTTTACCGGTATGCCGCAGATTGTTATCGAAACCAGCCTCAAACACAATGATCAGGTCCGAACTGCTTTTCCGGAGTGTTTCCTCTATCTCGTTGTTGTCATACAGTATCTTGTTGACATTGAAATAGTCACTGGCATCCAGTTTGTCGATGATTTGCCGGGTGGATACATCTTTTGAGAAATCCAGCACAGCTACTTTTACATTCTTTACTTCGGTGGTGATGGCAAAACCGAAAAGAATAATTTGTACGACAGGCATACCTAATAATATCAGCATCGTCCGGAGGTCCCGGAAAATGTGATAGAATTCTTTTCGCACGAATGATATAAATTGCTTCATTCTCTTTTTTCTTTATCTTTTTTTCAACTTCTTACAGCCTTGCGTGCCAACTGTCTGAATACTTCATCCATATCTTGGGCATGAAACCGTTCTTTTAACCGTTGTGGGGTGTCCAGTGCTTCGATTTTTCCATCCACCATCATTGAAATCCGGTTACAGTATTCCGCTTCATCCATATAGTGGGTGGTAACGAAGACGGTGATTCCCCGTTCTGCCGCCTGATAAATCAATTCCCAGAACTGACGGCGTGTGGCAGGGTCTACCCCTCCTGTCGGTTCATCCAGAAAAACGATCTTCGGCTCATGGAAAATAGCTACCGAGAAAGCCAGCTTTTGTTTCCATCCCAGGGGAAGTGACCGGACCAATGTGTTTTTCTCATTCAAGAGCCCTAATTGTTCCAGCACCTTGTCTGTTTTTTCAGCGATCTCCTTGTCACTCATTCCATAAATCCCTGCATATAGCCGGATGTTCTCCCATACTTTTAAATCTTCATACAGTGAGAACTTCTGGCTCATATATCCGATCTTCTTTTTAACCTGCTCGTATTGCGTGGCTATGTCAAAGCCCGCTACTGTACCTTTTCCCCCGGTAGGTTGTGATAAACCGCATAACATGCGCATGGCTGTTGTTTTTCCGGCACCATTAGCACCTAGGAAACCAAAAATCTCTCCCTGTCTCACTTTGAATGAGATATGGTCCACTGCCGTGAAATTGCCGAATTGTTTGGTCAAGCCTTCTACTTCTATGGCGTATCGCCCGGTGACTTGCGGCTCATTAAAAGAGAGCCCTTCAGGAGAAAGGATCGAACTGAACTGTTGAAGAATACGGTCCGGAGTGTCAATGCCTTGAATCTTTCCTTCACGGATAAATGCAATACGGTCACAGCATTTCATCTCGTTCAGGTAAGGTGTTGCCGCAATGATGGTAAGACCTTCTTGTTTCAATTTCAGCAGCATGTCCCAAAACTCCTTTCTGGATACAGGGTCCACACCGGTGGTAGGTTCGTCCAAGAACAGTATGGAAGGCCTGTGAATCAATGCGCAACTCAGAGCCAGCTTTTGTTTCATGCCGCCGGATAGTTTTCCGGCACGCCGGTGTTTGAAAGGTTCTATTTGTTGGTAGATACCCTTTACCAATGCGTAGTTCTCCCGGATAGTGGTATTGAAAAGCGTGGCAAAGAAAGTGAGATTCTCTTCTACGGACAAATCCTGGTATAAGGAAAAACGTCCCGGCATATATCCTGCCTGCCGGCGTATCTCTTTGTAATTCTTCACCACATCCTGCCCGCAGACTTCCGCTTTTCCTTCATCGGCTAGCACCAATGTGGTGAGAATGCGGAAAAGAGTAGTCTTTCCTGCACCGTCCGGTCCGATAAGCCCGAAGATTTCTCCCGGTTTCACCTCAAAGCATACATCTTTCAGGGCTTGAACTTCACCGTAGCTTTTGCTAACTCCTTTGACAGAAACGATATAATCCATTGTCTTATTTATTTCTTCATTTCTCCGTACATGCCTATCTTGATGTATCCGTCATTCTTTACTGCTATCTTTGTGGCGTATACCAGATTGGCGCGTTCGTCACGTGTCTGGATTGTTTTAGGGGTGAATTCCGATTTGTCTGAAATCCAGGTGATTGTCCCTTCGTATTCCCGGCGGTCATCTTTCCCTAAATCAGAAAACACTTTTACTTTATCTCCTAATTTCAGTTGGGATAATTGATCGGCGGTGATATAGGCGCGTAAAAAAAGATGTTGTACATCCGCCACTTTAAATAAAGGTTTTCCTTGCGTGGCCAGTTCCCCGGCTTCGGCATATTTGGCCAGTACTGTTCCGCAAATCGGACTGGTAATGTGACATTTGCGAAGCTGGTCATCCAGTTGGGCTACTTGTATTTCGTAGGCCGAGCTTTCTTCTGTGATACTGGCATTGCCGCGCTGAAGCGTAGAGATCTGTGCTTCCAACTGTTTTTCAGAACGGCAATCTGGGAGTCAATATCATCTATTTGTTTTTGGGTGGCGGCATTTTCCTTCAGCAAGTTTTCTGTGCGTTTTCTTTCATATTCGGCTTTGCGATTTGTTCTTTTGTGGCAGCTATCTGTTTATTGATGTCCGTGCTTTTGCTGGCTATCGCTTTACCGCTGGCCAGTAACTGCATCTTTTTCAAATAGAGTTGTAAGGTATCTATGCACCCCACTTCTTCCCCGGCCTTTAATAACTGTCCTTCTTCTATGTTGAATTGCATGATCTTGCCATTGGCTTCGGAGGATACAATTACTTCGGTAGCTTCAAATGTACCTGATGCATCATAGTCGCCTCTCTTGTTTCCGCAAGAGGATAAACCGAGCAGAGTGGCGGCAAGTAAGATATATTTATTTGTTCTCATATTGGTTTGTTGTATATTTTAATTCATAAATGGCTGACAATAACTGAATTTCATGCAGGATTTTATCCTGCATGGCAATGTTCTCGGCTGTTACTTCACGTAACATTTCTGTAACGGTCAGTGTTCCGTTGGCAACTTTTGCTTGGGCTGATTTTTTTATGTTGTTACGTAGGGTGATAATCTCCTCATCGTTCTTCATCAGTTCCGTCAGTTTCTTAATTTCACTGTTGTTTTGAGTGATTTCCAGATGAGTGTTAAACAAGAACGTTTCTTTCTGTACGTTCACATCCTGTTGATTCAGTATTAATTGGCGAGATTCATTCTTACGAGTATATAGGTTGCCGAAGTTCCAGGAAAGGCGTACGCCTGCTACGTAATAGGCCGAAAATTCATTTTTCAGCATATTCAGTCCCGGGTTGCCGTATGCGCCTTGCACGAATAAGTCTAATCGGGGGAGGTTCTTGGCGGTAAGTTGTTTACGTTGCGCTCCAGTTGCTGGTTCTGTACCGCAAACAAGTTAAGTTCCGGACGTCGGATGAATTCTGTAGAATAGGCTTCTCCTTTATATAATAAGGCATTTACATCTGGTTTCTTTAGTGTGTTTTCGGTTAAAGGAGTAGGGTGGTTAATCATGATCTTCAACATCTCGCTGTAAGCACGATATGTGGCTTCCAGAGTATGACGTTGCTGTATGTTGTTCAATTGTTCCACTTTTACAGCATCCAAATCAGCTTGATTGGCAATACCATTCTTTACATACGCTGTAACGTTGTCATAATTCCTTTGTAATTCTTCCTGCATAAGCTGGTTTTGCTTCAATTGCTCTTTCAATAACAGGATACCAAAAAAAGTTGGTTTACCCGTTCGTTGATGGCATACATGTCCACTTCCAGTTTCTGTTTGTCTACTTCGGATGTGGCACGGGTTACCTCTTTCCGTGCCCGGATGTTACCACCGTCCCATACCACTTGGTCCAGTTGCAACATAGCTTGGTATTGATCCTTGCGTATGCCGCGAATATCAATTCCGGGCAGGTCAACGGGTATTTCCGTTACATCCGATTGATAACTGGCTTTAGCGGACAATGAAACCTGTGGCAGATAACCCTTGCCGGCGTAGAGATGTTGTATTCTTTCGTCTTTTCAATCAGTCCGTACCGTTTAATCAGCGGATAATGCGCCTGGGCTTGCTGCTGACACTCTTCCAGCGTGAGTTCCTGTGCATTCAAACAAATGGGACTGATGCCGAGAAGAAAGGTTGTGAGAATGAATAACCTTTTCATATTCTTAATCTGCTTAATATGATTTCTACATTTTCTTGTTTTCTGCGTTCCATATATTGATGATATTCTTCACCTTTTTCTTCTACAAACAATTGTATCAGTGGGTTTGCCACAAAGACAAAGATATTGAGTGAAATGGCGCTGACCATTAAATCTTCCGCCTTGACGGGGCGTATTGTGCCCTTCTTTATTTCCTCTTGCAGTGACCGGTCGAGCAGACTGATTGCTAACCGGAAATTAGGGAACAAGGTTTTACGGCAAATTTCTTTTCCGCATTCATTGGTCAGAATCTCCCTGTATATAAATAAAGGTAGTTCGGGATTAGCAGTCAAAAGGTCGAAGTGTGCTTCAATGAAACATTTTATTTTCTCCAAAAAAGGCAGTGACTCATCTACACGAGAAAGAAATGTATCGGCCAGTTGCCTGGCTTTTTCTTCAAATACTTTGTTGAACAGATTCTCTTTTGTACGGAAATAATAATGCAGCATGGCATGGGTTACACCAGCCTCCTTAGCTATTTCTGTTGTTTTGCTTCCGGAGAATCCTCTTAAGTAAGTACTTTTCTAGCAGCTTATTAATGATTGTTCTGTATTGCTCGTTTCTTCTTTCATATTATCATTTTTGTTTAACAGGATTGTTAGTAAACGCAAATGTATAAGGAATCATTGGAAACAACAAACAGATGAGATAAAAAAATGTGCTTTCTGTTCTTATGAAATGTTTTTTTCAAGGAAAGCTAATCTCTTTTTTGAGGCAGGTTAAGGCTTTTCTTTCTGTTGTGTTCTATCTCATAGGCTGAGTAACTCAAAGCAGTGCGGAGATAACTCCAAAGGTTATGGAGATAACTCCAAAGCCTATGGAGATAGAAATAGAACGGCCGGAAAGCCTTAGCCTTCTTGGTAGAAAGCCTTAGGTCTGCCAATGAAAATACTTAGCTGTTTTCCCACCTGTCAGGTTGGGCCTCTCAGTAACACTATCGTTTGCCATAGGGGGGGATGGAGGCGGGGTATCACAAGGTGATAATGATTAGTATATAATAAGGTATAAGCTCTAAAAGAGCACAGACATTCCACGGCGGATATATTCTCTTTCCATATCTTCCGGTTTCAATATCTTATTGTCAAAGACCAGCAAGTCAATATCCAGTTTTACCACCCCTTGAGCCTTGTCTTCGGGAATCCGTCCGCTGCGTCGTTCCAATTCTTTAAACAAATCACGAACGGAATCGGGTGAAAGCGTAGTGCTGAATTTTGCCAGTTGATTGCTGAAAGGGGAGTGAAAGCCGCTGCCAACAGCTTCCGTTTCCATCATCTCGCCGAAATGAATGTCGGGAAACGTGGTGCGCAATGCTTCCCCGTGCAACCGAGAGTTGCGCGTAACGGTTGGTATTAGAGCCCATACAAAGCAAACAATGGTGTTCGTCCATAACATTTATTGCATTAATGGTGCAAATGTATGAAATGTTTTTGTTACTTTTGCATGAATATATAAAAGAAATGCTACCATGAAATTTATTGGAATTATTCCTGCAAGATATGCCTCTACACGTTTTCCTGCCAAACCTCTGGCCGTCTTGGGAGGCAAGCCTGTGATTCAGAGAGTCTATGAACAAGTGTCCGGCATATTGGATGAAACATATGTAGCGACGGACGATGAACGCATTGAATCCGCCGTAAAAGCTTTTGGCGGAAAAGTGGTCATGACCTCCGTTCACCATAAAAGCGGCACAGACCGTTGCTATGAAGCGTATACCAAAGTAGGACGAGGATATGATGTGGTTGTAAATATCCAGGGTGATGAACCTTTTATTCAAAAATCACAGCTTGAAGCCGTGAAAGCTTGCTTTGAAGATCCTGCCACACAGATTGCGACTTTGGTGAAACCTTTCATCCCGGATGACGGGCTTGAAGCCTTGGAAAATGTAAACTCTCCCAAAGTAGTAGTCGGTAAGAATATGAATGCTTTGTATTTCAGCCGTTCCATCATTCCTTTCCAGCGTAATGTGGAGAAGGAAGGCTGGCTGAAAGGGCATACTTACTATAAACATATCGGTCTGTATGCTTATCGGGCCGATGTACTGAAAGAAATAACTTCGCTTCCACAATCTTCGCTGGAGCTGGCTGAATCGTTGGAGCAGCTTCGTTGGCTGGAAAATGGTTATACTATTAAGGTGGGAATCAGTGAAGTGGAGACAATAGGCATTGATACGCCTCAGGATCTGGCACGTGCCGAAGCATTTTTAAAACAAAGGGAGGGGGAGTAAATGCTGGACAGAACCACCCCACCGCCAATCCGCCAACTAAGCGAATTCAGTATAACCCGTCCCGACAGGAGGACGATGAAGAACGGGATGCCTTTGAATATCATTCATGCGGGAACCGAGGATGTTGTACGTTTCGATCTTCTGATAGGAGGCGGACAATGGAATCAGGAACAGCCGTTGCAGGCTATGTTTGCCAACAGGATGCTGCGTGAGGGAGCTGGGAATTTAACGTCTTCACAGATTGCGGAGCGATTGGATTATTATGGAGCCTGGCTGGAGTTATCTTCTTCCGTGAACTATGGATCATAACACTTACTCTCTGAATAAATATTGCCCGCACGCTGGCCGTCATATCCGAGATGATAAAGCTCCTACGTTTCCGGCAAAGGAACTTTCCGTGGTGGCCGATACGAACAAACAGCAATTCCTGGTGAACAGCACCCGGGTGGAAATGATTGCCCGAAAGCAGCTGAATACAGCCTTGTTCGGTCCGGAGCATCCCTTCGGGCGCTATGCGGTAGCGGAGGATTATGACCGGATTACCCCGGAGGTGCTCCGTTCGTTTTATCGGAAATATTATCATTCGGGCAATTGTTCGGTATATATTTCGGGAAAGGTCACATCGGAAATTATCCGTTGTATAGAAGATAACTTGGGAAGTGGACAATGGGGGGAAGTGACGGAAAAAGCAAAGACAATGCTTGTTCCTCCGGTTACCACCAAAGAAAAGCGTATCTTTATAGAACGTGAGGATGCACTTCAAAGTTCCTTGAAAATGGGATGTTTCGTAATGGACCGTCATCATCCGGACTTTTTGAAGGCACGTGTCATGGTCACTTTGTTCGGAGGGTATTTCGGGAGCCGTCTGATGTCCAATATCCGTGAAGACAAGGGATATACATACGGTATCGGCGCAGGCATTGTGTCCTATCCGGAAACGGGAATACTGACTGTCAGTACCGAGGCGGCCAATGAATATGTGGATTCTATCATAACAGAAGTTTATCGGGAGATGGACAAATTGTGTAATGATCTCGTTCCTCAAGAAGAATTGGAAATGGTGAAGAACTATATGCTGGGCGATTTATGCCGGTCGTACGAGGGACCTTTTTCTTTGTCTGATGCCTGGATTTATATAGAAACGGCAGGGCTGGACGAACGCTTCTTTATCCGTTCGCTGGATGCCATCCGGGGAATCACCAGAGAAGAAATACGCATATTGGCTCAAAAGTATTTCTGCAAAGAAAACTTAATAGAGGTCATTGCGGGTAAAAAAGTGTAATAACCTATCATGTCCAAAGATAGAAAATCGTATCTTTGGCATAAATCTTATCTATTATAAGTAACGAACCAATGAAGAAATACGTATATATATTATTGCTTTTGGCATCGGTCAGTACATTGGCCACCGCTCAGATAAAAATCGGGAATTATACTTTTAAAGACGGGGGCGAATATACCGGAGAACTGAAAGGCAGAAAACCAAACGGTAAAGGAAAAACAATCTACAAGAACGGAAATACCTACGAAGGGGAATATATAAAAGGTAAACGCGAGGGGAACGGGACATATACGTTTCACGATGGAGAAAAGTATGTGGGGCAATGGTTCCAGGACCAGCAACACGGCAGCGGAACCTATTATTTTATGAATAACAACCGGTATGAGGGTATGTGGTTTACCGATTATCAGCAGGGTGAAGGCACTATGTATTATTATAACGGAGATGTTTATATAGGTAACTGGTTTCAGGACAAACGTAGCGGAAAGGGTACTTATACCTGGAAAGCAGGAGCCAAATATGAGGGCGAATGGAAAGAAGACAAGAAAAACGGACAGGGCGTTATGGTATGGCCCGACCAGTCAAAATATGAAGGCGAGTGGAAAGATGACGCACGTGACGGAAAGGGGACGTTTTTACTATGTCAACGGTGACAAGTATGTGGGTGACTGGAAGGATGACGTGCAGCATGGTAAAGGCATTTATTACTTCATAGCGGTGACCGTTACGAAGGTGACTACGTGAACGGTGAACGTACCGGGCAGGGTATTTATATACACAAGAATGGTGACAAGTATGTAGGGCAGTTCAAGAACGGCGAGCAGCATGGGACCGGAACCTTTACATGGGCCAACGGTGCTGTGTATGAAGGGCAGTGGGTGAATAACCAGCGCAGCGGTAAAGGACACTATATCTGGGCGAACGGCGATGACTATGAAGGTGAATGGAAAAACAACATGGCCGACGGTGAAGGCACTTTGCGCAACGGCTGACGGAACCAAATACAAAGGGGCATTTCGTAAAAGGAAAGGAAGACGGCAAAGGTGTGCTTGAAGATAAAAAACGGAGTACGCTATGACGGATTTTTCAAACAAGGGAAGAAACACGGCGCTTTTGTGGAGACTGACAAGAATGGAAATGTAATCCGTAAAGGTGTTTATAAGTTTGGAAGCTGGATGCGGAACAAAAATAAGAATATAATGTTGGATTTAGAGAAGATAACGTTGAATGTACGTGAAATAGCACTCCGGGCGGGTGCTTTTCTTCGTAATGAGCGTAGCAGTTTTGACCGTAGCAAGGTAGAGAAGAAAAATGCTCACGACTATGTGTCGTATGTAGATAAGGAATCGGAACGCCGTATTGTGGCCCAACTTCGGGAATTGCTTCCCGAAGCAGGATTCATTGCCGAAGAAGGTTCGGGCAGCCTGACTACGGAAAACTATTGCTGGCTGGTAGATCCGCTGGACGGAACCACCAATTTTATCCATAATAATGCTCCTTATTGTGTGAGTATCGCCCTTCGCAATAAAGAAGAACTGCTGGTTGGGGTGGTGTATGAGGTATGCCGCGATGAACTTTACTGGACTTATAAAGGAGCGCCTTCTTATCTGAACAACAAAGAAATACATGTGTCAGATGTTTCTGATATGGACGAAGCGTTTGTGGCGTTAGGCTTTCCATACGATTCGCAAAAGTATAAGCCTTTGGCGGAGCATATCGTGCACGAGTTATATGGAAATGTGGGAGGCATGCGCCTGCAAGGAGCTGCTGCGGCAGAACTTTGCTATGTAGCTGCCGGTCGCTTTGAAGCCCGTATAGAAGGGCTGCTGGGACCGTGGGATATTGCTGCCGGTTCGATAATCTTGATGAATGCCGGTGGAAAAGTGACAGATTACAGCGGAGGGGGAGACTTTTATTCCGGTCGTGAAGTGTTGGCTACTAATGGAAAGTTGCATGATGAGTTTCTCAAGGTCTTGGGAAAAAAATAAATACTTCGCTTTTTTCTAGTTCGTTACAAATATATTTTGTAAGTTTGTCAAGTGAACACATGAACATAATGTAACATGGATGTATCTGTTATCTTTCAATTTTTAAAAGACCTGGCCGCAAACAATAACCGGGAGTGGTTTCAGGGGCATAAGGATGAATATCTGAAAGCTCAAAAAGAGTTTGAGGAATTACTGACAGCAATCATCGCCCGCATTTCGTTGTTTGACGAAAGTATTGTCGGTATTCAAGCCAAGGACTGTACATACCGAATTTATCGCGACACGCGTTTTTCCAGTGATAAGACTCCTTATAAGATACACTTGGGCGGCTATATCAACGCTCGTGGAAAGAAATCGGAACATTGTGGATATTATGTTCATATAGAGCCTGATAACTGTATGCTTGCTGGTGGAAGCTGGTGCCTGGAACCTAAAGTGCTGAAAGCTGTCCGCCAGTCCGTTTATGACAACATAGACGAATACAGGGAAATTGTGGAAGATCCTGCGTTCAAGCAATACTTTCCTGTTATCGGAGAGAATCACTTAAAAACGGCTCCCAAAGGATTTCCGAAAGATTTTGAATATATTGATTATTTAAAATGTAAGGATTATACCTGTGCTTATATGGTGCCTGATGCGTTTTTCCTTGCCCCTGACCTGTTGGACAAAGTAGAGGATGTTTTCAAGCAACTGAAGCGTTTTGCTGATTTTACAAATTTCACAATAGACGACTTTGAATGATAAAAGCAATATTTTAACCATTAAAATGAAATAATTATGGTAGTAGACAGATTAGAAAACTTAGAAAAGTACGCTTCATTGAATCCTTTGTTCGCTAAAGCAATGGAATATCTGAAGACTACAGACTTGAACGCTCAGGAATTAGGAAAAGTAAAATTACAGGGTGATGATCTGGTAGTAAACTTTTCTCAGACCAAGCCTAAAACTAAAGAAGAAGCAAAATTAGAAACTCATAATCAGTTTATTGATATACAGATTCCTCTGTCAGGGGTGGAAGTGATGGGTTATACGGCCCGTGAAGATCTTCCCGAAGCAGACTATGATGCAGATAAGGATATCTCGTTCTATCCGGGACTTGCCGAAAGCTATATTCCTGTAAAGCCGGGAATGTTTGCCATCTTTTTTCCACAGGATGCTCACGCTCCGGGAGTGTCTCCTGACGGTGTGAAGTGATCGTTAAGTTTTGGTTTGAAAGAGAATAACTAACAAGTAATCATATTATGGAAAATACCACTCCTAAATTAGGCATAATAGAAAGTGATCCTTGGCTGGAACCGTATTCGGCAGCGATTGAAGGACGCCATCAGCATGCACTAGACAAAGAATTGGAACTGACCGGAGGCAAAGGAACTTTATCGGACTTTGCCACCGGATATTTATATTTCGGCTTGCATCGTACCAGAAGAGGTGGGTGTTCCGTGAATGGGCTCCGAATGCGAAGGAAATTTATTCTTATCGGAGATTCAACGACTGGAAAGAGCATGGCGATTATAGGATGTACCATGTAAAGAACTCTCCTGGTGTATGGGAGGTGGAATTACAAAGCGGTGCTATAAAGCATGGTGATTTGTATAAACTGAAGTCCGTTGGAATGGCGGTGAAGGAGAACGCATACCGGCATGGGCCAACCGTGTGGTACAGGATGAGCAGACAAAGATATTCAGTGCACAGGTCTGGGAACCGGAGAATCCTTACCGGTTCAGAAAGAAGGTGTTCCGTGCAAAGACTGATCCTTTGATGATTTATGAATGTCATATCGGTATGGCTCAGGAAGAAGAAAGGGTAGGGACTTATAATGAGTTCCGTGAGAAAATATTGCCGCGTATAGCGGAAGCCGGATATAACTGTATTCAGATTATGGCTATTCAGGAGCATCCTTATTATGGGAGTTTCGGGTATCATGTTTCCAGTTTCTTTGCTCCGTCATCCCGTTTCGGTACACCGGATGAATTGAAGGAATTGATTGATACGGCACATAGAATGGGAATTGCCGTCATTATGGATATTGTTCACTCTCATGCCGTGAAGAATGAAGTGGAGGGACTTGGCAATTTTGCCGGTGATCCTAATCAATACTTCTATCCGGGCGGGCGGCGTGAACATCCGGCATGGGATTCCTTATGCTTTGATTATGGTAAGAATGAGGTGATTCATTTCTTGCTGTCCAATTGTAAGTATTGGATGGATGAGTTCCGTTTTGACGGTTTTCGTTTTGACGGTGTGACATCGATGTTGTATTATAGCCACGGCTTGGGAGAGGCGTTCTGTAATTATGGGGATTACTTTAACGGGAATCAGGATGATAATGCGATTTGTTATTTGACATTGGCCAACAAGTTGATTCATCAGGTAAATTCCAAAGCGATTACCATTGCGGAAGAAGTTTCGGGTATGCCCGGGTTGGCAGCACCGATTCAAGATGGTGGATATGGGTTTGATTACCGTATGGCCATGAATATTCCGGATTATTGGATTAAAACAATCAAGGAGAAGATTGATGAAGACTGGAAACCGAGCAGCATGTTCTGGGAAGTGACCAACAGACGCAAGGACGAGAAGACTATTTCGTATGCCGAAAGCCATGACCAGGCATTGGTGGGCGATAAGACTATAATTTTCCGTCTGATAGATGCTGACATGTATTGGCATTTCCAGAAAGGGGATGAAAATTATACAGTGCATCGCGGCATCGCATTGCATAAGATGATTCGTTTGCTTACTGCCTCTACCATCAATGGAGGATATTTGAACTTTATGGGTAATGAATTCGGGCATCCCGAATGGATTGATTTCCCGCGTGAAGGTAACGGATGGTCGCATAAATATGCCGTCGTCAGTGGGGGCTTTTTGATAATAAGAACCTGTGTTACCATTACTTGGGCGATTTTGATTCAGCTATGGTCCACCTCATTGAGAGTGTGAAAAATATTCAGGAAACTCCAGTGATTGAAGTATGGCATAACGACGGTGACCAAGTGTTGGCTTACCGGCGTAAGAATTTGATTTTTGTATTTAATTTCAATCCTACCAATCATTTACAGACTATGGTTTCCTAGTGCCTGTCGGGGCGTATGATGTGGTACTGAATACGGATGCGACAGCTTTCGGAGGCAATGGTCTGGCTGATGACAGTATACGTCATTTCACTAATTTCGACCCTCTTTATAAGAAGGATAAAAAGGAATGGCTGAAACTGTATCTGCCTGCCCGTTCGGCTGTGGTATTGAAAAAAGTGAAAGAGTAATTTATGAGCAACAACAACAGCTTATCCTATAAAAGAGCCGCCCGCATCCTCACGGTTGCGTGCGGTCTTCTTTTCTCTATTTTTAGTATTGTCTATCTTTTTGTGCTTCAGAAAGATGTAGTAGGTGCATTGCATTATTCATTGTCACAAGGAAAGACACATTATTCTCCGTTGGTGGGAGCTATTATCATTACAGTGGTTTTATTGGTATTCCGTTGGGGAATCAATGGATTGATGGGATTAAAGGGGCCTGTACGGACACTTTCTTATTTCCCGTCTTGTCTGTTGCTGGGAGTGCTGACGGATGTGGACCGGACTATTTTCCACGGAGGAAACATTAGGAGATAAATGGTTTTGGCTGCTGCCGTTGCTTTTGCTTATATATATAGGTGTGGTCTATACTTTACGGCGTGTGTTTCGTTCCTGGCTGAATCAAGAGGGGTCCATATTGGGCTTAATAAACTCTAACTTAGCTATTTTGACACTTTTATGCCTGATGACGGTAGGTATAGGAAATACGAATGTGAATTTTCATCATGAACTGGCTGTGGAGCAGGCTATCCGTAATCATCATTATGAAGCTGCACGGATGGTAGGAGCAAAGTCTTTGGAAACAACCCGTACATTGGCAGTGCTTAGAGCCTATGCTATGTCTTTGGAAGGTACCATGGGGGAGCATTTGTTTGAATACCCTCAATATTATGGTGCGGAAGGGCTTTTGTTTGCGCCTCATTCTCAGGAAACTTTGCGCTTGAATGCCGATAGCTTGTATGCTTATCTTGGTGCAAGACCACATGTTGCAGAAAAGACAGTAGACTTTTTGGCTCGTATCTGTCGTGATGAAATAGGTAGACATACCGCTTTGAATTATTATATGAGTGCATTGCTGCTGGATAAGAAATTGGACAAATTTGTATCGGCGGTTGATATGTATTGTTTCGAGCAAGATACATTGCCGCGTTATTATCGTGAGGCATTGGTGCTTTACAAACGGACTCATCCTGGATATGGAAGAGAAGTCAAAGACACGCTGATGGTGCGGCGTTTGGATGAGTTTCTTAACCGTCAGAAGGAATTTTCATCACCGGTGGAAGAGAAAAACCATATGCGGCGGGAATATGGTGATACCTATTGGTGGTATTATCGTTATCAATAAGTTATTTTTATACTTTTTGATCCTATATTTTGCTAAATCATTGGTACTTTCCCATGCTTTTTTTACTAATTTTTGCAAACTCTTAAAAAGGAAAAACAAAAATAACGATATAGCAATGGCAGTAGAATTGAAAGAACTTACCAAAAGAAGCGAGAATTATTCTCAGTGGTATAATGATTTGGTGGTGAAGGCCGATTTGGCTGAACAATCACCTGTGCGTGGATGTATGGTTATCAAGCCTTACGGATACGCCATTTGGGAGAAAATGCAGCGTCAGTTGGACGATATGTTTAAGGAAACCGGCCACGTGAACGCTTATTTCCCGTTGCTTATCCCGAAATCTTACCTTAGCCGTGAAGCTGAGCACGTAGAAGGATTTGCCAAAGAGTGTGCTGTAGTTACTCACTACCGTCTGAAGAATGCAGAGGACGGTTCGGGTGTTATCGTAGATCCGGCTGCCAAACTGGAAGAAGAATTGATTATCCGCCCTACATCTGAGACAATCATTTGGAGTACATATAAGAACTGGATTAATTCCTATCGTGACTTGCCTATCTTGTGTAACCAATGGGCAATGTTATGCGGTGGGAGATGCGTACCCGTTTGTTCCTGCGTACTGCGGAGTTCTTGTGGCAGGAAGGACATACGCTCATGCGACCCGCGAGGAAGCAGAAGCGGAAGCACAGAAAATGTTGCATGTGTATGGTGACTTCGCTGAGAAGTATATGGCTGTTCCGGTAATCAAAGGGGTAAAATCGGCTAATGAACGTTTCGCCGGTGCATTGGATACTTACACCATCGAAGGCTTGATGCAGGATGGAAAGGCATTGCAATGTGGTACTTCTCACTTCTTGGGACAGAATTTCGCAAAAGCGTTCAATGTACAGTTTGTTGACAAAAACAATAAACTGGATTATGTTTGGGCTACTTCCTGGGGAGTATCTACCGCCTGATGGGTGCTTTGATAATGACTCACTCTGATGATAACGGATTGGTGTTGCCACCGCATTTGGCTCCTATTCAGGTAGTTATCGTTCCTATTTATAAGAATGATGAAATGCTGAAGAAGATTGATGCAAAAGTAGAAGGCATTGTCAATAAGTTGAAAGCAATGGGTATCTCTGTGAAATATGATAATGCAGACAATAAGCGTCCGGGATTCAAGTTTGCAGATTACGAACTGAAAGGTGTGCCTGTTCGCTTGGTAATGGGTGGCCGTGATCTTGAAAACAATACAATGGAAGTGATGCGTCGTGATACATTGGAGAAAGAAACTCGTTCTTGCGACGGAATCGAAGAATATGTACAACAATTGTTGGAGGATATCCAGAACAATATTTATCAGAAGGCATTGAACTATCGTAACGAACATATCGTGAAAGTGGATTCATACGATGATTTCAAGGAACAAATAGAGAAAGGCGGCTTTATTCTGGCTCATTGGGATGGAACCCCGGAAACGGAAGACCGGATTAAAGAGGAAACCAAGGCAACAATTCGTTGTCTTCCTTTTGATGCTGATGAAGAGAGCCTGACTCCGGGCAAGTGTATGGTAACCGGAAAACCATCTGCTCGCCGTGTTCTCTTTGCGAGAGCATATTAAACTTCGACACATTTATTTTATTTTAATACATTATGTGGAGTCGGCAGCAGTGAATGCTCCCGACTCTTTTTGTTTTTATGTGATGATTAATATAGAAAATATATCTATCAGTTTTGGCAACCTGACTCTTTTCAGAGGACTCGACCTGCAAGTTCATTACGGAGAAAGCGTATGTATTTGTGGTGGTTCCGGCAGTGGAAAATCTTCATTGCTGAAAGCTGTTTTGGGCTTTGTACCTTTAAGTGAAGGGACAATAAAGGTGGACGGCACACTGCTGGCACCTAGAACGGCGGATCATATCCGAAAGAAAATAGCATGGATTCCCCAGGAGTTGGCTCTTCCTTCGGAATGGGTCAGTGAAATGGTGCGGATGCCTTTTGAACTGAAGGCAAACCGTGAGGCGGGATTCAACAAAGAGCGGCTGATGGATTATTTCGTATCATTAGGATTGGAAGAGAAACTTTATGATAAACGGGTAAATGAAGTGTCGGGTGGTCAGCGTCAGCGTATCATGTTGGCAGTGACAGCCTTGCTTGACAAACCTTTACTGGTAGTGGACGAACCGACTTCGGCACTTGATCCGGAATCGTGCTTACGGGTGATTAACTTCTTTAAATCCTTGTGCAGTAAAGGAATGACTATCTTGTCTGTTTCGCATGACAAACAGTTTGCCGCCGGATGCGACAAGGTATTTACTTTATAATCTGACTGATGGGAACAATTGATATAGACTATGGCAGTTTGGGAATAGGATTGCTGCTGATGCTTATTCCGGTTTATTTTTTATGGCATTTCAAGACGGGCTTGCTTAAACCGGTTCTGATAGGCACGGTACGTATGATTATACAGTTGTTTTTGATTGGGGCTTATCTTCGTTTTCTGTTTGAATGGAACAATCCGTTTATCAATTTTCTATGGGTGATCATCATGGTTGGGGTGGCTGCTGAAACGGCTTTGACGCGTACGCGGTTAAACGTGGAATTTTGATGATTCCAATCTCTATCGCTTTTTTTGTAACAGTGGTGCTCGTCGGACTTTATTTTCTTGGTTTTGTATTAAGTTGGATAACATCTTCAGTGCCCAGTATTTTATTCCGGTTTTTGGTATAATCATGGGGAATATGTTGGGAGTGAATGTGATAGGATTAAATACTTACTATGCCGGATTGCGTAGGGAACAGCAACTTTATTATTTTCTGTTGGGGAATGGCGCTACCCGTAATGAGGCGATAGCTCCATTTGTGCGTCAGGCTCTTATTAAAGCGTTCAGCCGGGCATTGCCAATATGGCAGTAACAGGGCTTGTTGCATTGCCGGGAACTATGATTGGGCAGATATTGGGAGGAAGTTCGCCACATGTGGCTATCAAATATCAGATTATGATTGTAGTTATCACTGTGGTGGCATCCATGCTTTCACTAATGATGACCATTTTTCTGGCCTCACGGAAATCATTCGACAGTTATGGCCGGTTGTTACGGGTTCATAAGGATACCAAACGGAAGTAGGGGCCTTATTCTTGCTTTGTATACATTTTATATATTTCTTTCAATAAAATAGAAAAAACATGAATGAGCAAATTTGGAAATATATAGCAGAATTATCAACTCCCGGTTTCTTTGTCACTGCGGATATAATGTATGAAGGAGAGGAATTTCCTGTAGATATTAAAGCATTTATCATTGATAAACTAGCTCTGATAGAAACAGGAATATCAGCCCGCAAATTTACGTTTCATTCGGGCGGATGGCGTATTCATCTTACTTTTTCCCGACAGACCGTGTTGTTGACGAGCGTTATGCTTTGAAAAATAAAATGATAAAGTGGGGAAAGTATAAAAAATAGCTTGGTTGCTTTTTAAATTCAAATGGATTGATTATCTTTGCAATCAAATTTTCGCGAACGAATGAAAATTAAGGAAATAGTAAGTGCCTTGAAAGGTTCGCGCCTCTGCCTTTGCAAGACGGATTTGATAATGCCGGATTGCAAGTTGGACTGACAGAAGCGGAAGCAACAGGGGCTTTGTTGTGTCTGGACGTTACTGAAGCTGTTGTGGATGAAGCTGTCATGTTGGGATACAACCTGATTATATCGCATCATCCACTTATATTTAAAGGTTATAAATCTATTATTGGTCGGGATTACATTGAACGGTGTGTGTTGAAAGCCATTAAAAATGATATTGTCATTTATTCGGCACATACCAATCTGGATAATGCTCCCGGAGGTGTCAATTATAAAATAGCTGAAAAGATAGGCCTCAAGAATGTACGCATATTAGACCCGAAAGAAGAATATTTATTGAAGTTTGTAACTTTTGTGCCGGATGCACAGGCTGACAGAGTAAGAAAAGCTTTATTTGAAGCCGGTTGTGGTTGCATAGGTAATTATGATTCATGCAGCTATAATTTGGAAGGTGAGGGGACTTTCCGTGCGCAGAGAGGAACCAGTCCGTTCTGTGGAGAAATAGGCGAATTGCATAAGGAATCCGAGGTGCGTATAGAAACGATTCTTCCGGCTTTTAAAAAGGCTGCGGTGATAAAAGCATTATTGGCAACACATCCTTATGAAGAACCGGCTTTTGATTTTTATCCGTTGAAAAATACCTGGACACAAGTAGGTTCGGGAGTGGTCGGAGAATTGGAAGAGCCTGAAGCCGAACTGGATTTCTTGAAACGCATCAAGAAAACGTTCGAAGTGGGCTGTCTGCGACATACTCGTTTATCCGGTCGTCTGATACAGAAAGTAGCGTTGTGTGGCGGAGCTGGAGCATTTTTATTGCCTAAAGCGGTAAGTGCCGATGCTGATGTATTTATCACAGGTGAAGTGAAATATCATGATTATTTCAATTATGAGAATGATATCCTGGTAGCTGAAATGGGGACATTATGAGAGTGAACAGTATACAAAAGAAATATTTTATTCAATCATACAGGAGATGTTTCCGGAGCTGGAAGTCCAGATAACCCGGGTAAATACAAATCCTATTAAATATTTGTAAGAAAAACTATGGCTAGAGAAGCAAAGAAAGACCCGAGCGAATTAACAGTGGAAGAAAAGCTGAAGGCTTTGTACCAGTTGCAAACCATGTTGTCTGAAATCGATAAAATTAAGACTCTGAGAGGGGAACTTCCTCTTGAAGTTCAAGACCTTGAAGATGAGGTTGCCGGTTTGAGCATCGTATCGAGAAAATTAAAGCTGATATCGAGGAATTGAAATCAAACATTGCAACTAAGAAAATTGAAATCGAGACAGCTAAGACTTCTGTTGAAAAATATAAAGCTCAGCAGGATAATGTGCGTAATAATCGTGAATATGATGTGTTGACAAAGGAGATTGAATTCCAGTCATTGGAAATCGAACTTTGCGAGAAACGCATAAAGGAATATATTGCAGCAGAAAAAGCAAAGAGCGAGGAGATAGAGCACAGTAATCAAGACTTGGATGAAAGAAAGAAGGACTTGGAAGCGAAGAAATCCGAATTGGAAGAAATTGTTTCTGAAACCAAGCAGGAAGAAGAAAAGCTGAGAGAGAAAGCAAAAGTATTGGAGACAACAATCGAACCGCGTCTGTTGCAGGCATTTAAACGTATCCGTAAGAATTCTCGAAATGGATTGGGAATTGTATATGTTCAGCGTGATGCATGTGGTGGTTGTTTTAACAAGATTCCGCCCCAGAAACAGCTTGATATCCGTATGCGTAAGAAAATTATCGTATGTGAATATTGTGGTCGCATCATGATTGACCTGAATTGGCGGGTGTGATTGCTGAACAGCATTTGGAAACTGTCAAGAGATAATATATCTCCTGAAGCAGTATCTTTTTCTTTGTGGAAAAAGAATTTTATCACATTCTAAGCAAGATCTTGTAAGAAGATGTTGCTTAGAATGTTTTATATCTACAGTTCTGAATAATGGGGAATCTCCGGTAGAAAAAGGTATGTTTTTGTATTGTAATCAATATGGCAGCAGTAATGGTTCAATCCGTTGCTGACAATCAGATAATCAACTTTCAGGACCATGTTATACCTGGTTATTCTGATCAAATACTGTTTGCGTGATTTCTATATGTGGAGCTTTGTATTCCACGAATCAGTTTGGCACTTAGATCTTTGTTGTAGAGCACAGTATCACAACGTTTTTTGTTCCGTTTAAGTCCAGTTGTATTTCGTTGGCCAGTAATCCCTTCGGATATCCTTTATAATCCGTCAGATAATGAACAAAATGTTGTCTTACCCATTCTTCCGGAGTAAGGGCGACATATCTCTTGCGAAGCATATCGAAAATAACATTTTTTCCATTTCGCTCCGCGATTTTAATTTCGTAGGATGGTAAGTTTAATGATAACATTTAGTAAATTTGCATAAGTGTAACTCGGTAATAACCGATACAAAAATACAAAAGATTATGAAAACAAAAGAGGAAATTGTAGCAAACTGGCTTCCCCGCTACACAAAAAGAAGCTTGAATGATTTCGGAGAATACATCCTTCTGACCAATTTCAATAAATATGTGGAACTTTTTGCCGACAAATTCAATGTGCCGGTATTAGGACGTGATGCCAATATGACTTCGGCACATGCGGAAGGAATCACTATTATTAATTTTGGCATGGGAAGTCTAATGCTGCCATCATTATGGATTTGCTAGGGGCCATCCAGCCTAAAGCATGTTTGTTTTAGGCAAATGTGGGGCATAGATAGGAAAAATAAGTTGGGAGATCTGATTCTGCCCATTGCAGCTATTCGTGGAGAAGGAACATCCAATGATTATTATCCGCCTGAGGTACCTGCGTTACCTGCATTTATGTTGCAGCGTGCCGTTTCGTCGGCTATTCGCGACCATGCCCGCGATTATTGGACTGGAACGGTATATACTACCAACCGCCGTATATGGGAGCATGATGAAGAGTTTAAAAAGTATCTCCTTAAAACGCGTGCCATGTGTGTGGATATGGAAACGGCTACGCTGTTTACTACTGGTTTTTACAATCATATTCCTACTGGAGCATTACTTTTGGTATCCGACCAGCCGATGATTCCTGAAGGGGTGAAGACGGAGAAAAGCGACAGTATTGTAACGCAGCAATATGTAGAGGAACATGTGGAGATTGGTATTGCTTCATTACAGATGATTATTGAGGAAAAGAAAACGGTCAAGCACTTAAAATTTGACTGGTAATTTTACTGTGTATGGCAAAAGAAACAACATACGAAGAGATAGCCCGTGAGCTGAAAAACCGTATCTATAAGCCTGTTTATTATCTAATGGGTGAAGAGTCTTATTATATAGACCGGATATCTGAGTATATAGCACAAACGGTGTTAAATGAAAATGAAAAAGAATTCAATCAGACTATTGTTTATGGGGCTGATACAGATATCGCGACTGTTATCAATGCAGCCAAGCGTTATCCCATGATGTCCAAATATCAAGTTGTAATAGTAAAAGAGGCTCAAAATATAAAGAATATTGAAGAGCTTGTTTATTATCTCCAAAAACCTTTGGATTCTACAATTCTGGTGTTATGCCATAAACATGGTACATTGGATAGAAGAAAAAAATTGGCAGCTGAAATAGAGAAGTAGGTGTCCTTTTCGAATCGAAAAGATTAAGGATGCCCAGCTTCCTGGGTTTATATCTTCTTACTTGAAACGTAGATCAGTAGAAATAGAACCTAAGGCTTCAGAAATGATGGCGGAATTTGTTGGAGCAGATTTAAGCCGTATGCTGGAGAGTTGGAAAAATTAATTATCACACTTCCAAGAGGACAAAAG
>ENA-OQAS01000357-OQAS01000357.1-human-gut-metagenome-genome-assembly--contig:-NODE-357-length-24233-cov-5.527379_pt1 | contig 24233 bp, 26 predicted proteins | sample MGYA00242733_ERZ504523 | MGnify/ENA primary metagenome ERZ504523 (study PRJEB26092, sample SAMD00036239) | human gut metagenome | host: Homo sapiens | study: EMG produced TPA metagenomics assembly of...
TTATCGCTAATCCGCATTTAGTCGAGAGTGACCTGATTGAGATACCATCCTCCTGCCACAGCACATAAAGAATACGTCCCTGGGCTCCATTAAACGCATCAATATTCTTTTCACTGAGAATCTTCTCAAAAATCCGGTCTCCAAGCTGTTTTATTTTTGTGACAAGAAATCCTCCATTCATTTCCATACAAAAGCTCCTATATAGTAGTTTATTAAAAACATACTATATAGGAGCTTTATTGTCAAGAGTTTATATGTCTTAATAGGTAAATTCCATTTTTTCAATTCTCCAAACTGGAATTTGACTTGCCTATTTTCTTAAAATCTCATGTGGAGCTTCTATTTCATTTGCCAAGGTATGCTCTGTTAACTCTGACATTCCATTGTGCATTGTTGATTTCAAAACATTGGAAATTTACTCACTACAAGATTACTGGAGATCATATTTTGTCCAAGATTATTATGTAGAAATGGATTTTGATGATAATATAGTAAGAACAGAAGTATTTTATTTGCCAGAACGTCAATAACAAATATGGGAAAGAGATGGTACTACATGGGAATAATTAAATATTTTAGAAAAAAGTACTGGGAAGCAGCCATTTTCAGAGGTGGGCGACGTATACCATTTACCTGTGATGGATTAACAGCTGTTCCTGATAGCGCCTATGCATTGTTTACTGAAAAAGAGTTAGAAAAAAGTTTACGAAGAAAGAGATATTTTTCATGAGCGGCTAATGCATATGATTGATTCTTTTTAATCACATGTACATCAGAGTTTTATATATTACTTATGATATTGTGCCGGCTTTGTCGCTTTGTATCAGCCGAATGAATACAAGAAAAGGAGCTGTCGGGAAATAGACAGCTCCTTCAAAGAAAATCTGCAGGATACCTTTCTTCTTTCCTTCTGTAAGTTCATTCCACCCACACTTTTCTCTGGATCTTTTCACCTGTTCACTTGTAAGCCAGATTTCTTGCCATTCACCCTTTCAAGAACCTCTTCTACCGTCTGCTGATAAATTTCCTTCATCACTTCCGCCTCATCGTTTCTAAGTATTTACTACCTGAATTTCTTATGCAATGAAAGACCTCTTTGAAAAAAATATAAAAAAAGACCTTCATTGCATAATAAAAAATGCAATAAAAGTCTCACCATTTCCTTATGATACCGGATGCTTCCACCGTACTGACAACATCACAAACGCAATTTGTTAAGCGCAGGTTACTCCCCTTTATTGGATCAAATCATATACCCAAAGTAACATGATTGTCAAGATACTTTATCATTACTTTTTCATTTTATGTTATACTTTTTACATCGTTAACACTATTAAAATAAATTCTCCGGAGGTGAATCAAATGGATCATACGAATAATTCCTGTTGTTGTGGTGAAGCGGAACATTTTTCCGGATGTCTGATTTGTGGTGCTTCTATTACGTATCGTGCTGAAAGCTCTATTCAGACGTGCAGCATCTGCCATAAAGAGCAATTAACCAATGCGGTCTGTGAAAATGGTCACTTTATCTGTGATGCCTGTCACAGCTATGGCACATATGCTCCGGTAATCACAACACTCAGAGACAGTACAGAAAAAGATGCTTTGCTTCTTCTGGAAAAAATTATGGATCTTCCATCTGTACATATGCATGGACCGGAGCATCATGCAATTGTCCCATGTGTTCTTCTGACAGCGTTTCGCAATAATGGAGAACATATGGATTACGATGCTGCACTATCTGAAATCTGTAAAAGAGCGAAGCAGGTTCCGGGCGGTACCTGTGGTTACTGGGGTGTCTGTGGAGCTGCTGCCGGAGCCGGTATTTTCATGTCCGTTATGACTGGATCCAGTCCACTTCACAAAGATGCATGGCCGTTTCCTCAAAAACTTGTTTCCATTATTTTATCCAGACTGGCAGATGTTGGTGGACCTCGCTGCTGCAAACGTACCAGCAGAATTGCCATTGAAGAAGCCGTTCATTTTTACAGTCAGTTTTGTTCTGTAAACATTCCGTCATCTTCTATAACGTGTAAATACTGCGAAGATAATCGCGAATGCATCCAGGAAGATTGTCCATACTATTCTGAATAACAGGCAAGGCAGTGATTCCATGATACCACGAAATCACTGCCTTGTAACTCGTTTGCCAGGATACAGCGCCCCATCTTCCACTTTGCTTTTTTGCAGTTCCATGAACGAATATCCTTCTCTTCCAAAACACTCCTGATTCGTTCTTCTCCATTGTCCGATGTAAAAAGCGCTGTAATTTCCTTTTTTCCATCTACAATTTTCACACAATAATCTACCAGTTCCGGAATCTCAAACAGCAATTCATCCATCTCTCTGATACTTCCCAATGGATCCATCCGCTTTACAAAGTCCAGGCGTTTTATTTCACTTCCACAGAGGCATCTTCCTGGAATGATCCTTGACCAGTCACCGGTTCGATATCGAATCAACGGCTGTGCTTCCATTCCAATGGTTGTAATCACCAGTTCTCCCCATTTACCGTCTGGCAGCACATTTCCGTTCTCATCTATAATCTCTGTAATACAATGGTTTTCCCGCATATGCATGCCCTCATGCGCCGTGCAGCAAATGGCACCTCCAAGCCCCATCTCTCTGGAACCATAGTGCGGCCAAAGTCGTGTTTGCAGAATTTCTTCGATTGCTTTCATGACAGTTTTCGGACAGGCATCTCCGGATACCAGTGCTCTTTTTATACTGCCTTTTCCGCACATTCGAAGCATGGACAGCAATGCCGTCGGCATTCCCACATACGTATCCGGCTGCTCCTCTTCCAGAATCCTGTTCAGTTCGCCATAAGTTCTTCCTGTCCCGGTTGAAAGAGGTTTTGCTCCCAGACGTCTGATTGCCTCCGCGATCAGTTCTCCTAATCCAAAAGGACCTGAAAATGGCATAGCCACCATCGTTATACTTCCAGGATAAATAAATTCACCCAGACCTGCCATAAAAAGTTCTATGGTGTGTTCACAGTCTCCCTCTGTATAGAATACACGTTTACCGGCACCGGTAGTTCCGCTTGTCTGTTCTGATATCACTTTCTGTACTTCCCCCTGGGAGCAAAGCAGCATCCTGCCTCCATCTCGTGCCAGATCTGTTTCTGTCGTAAAAGGAAGGCTTCTCAAATCTATCAGGCTTTCCAGTCTTTCCGGCAAATCTCGGTAAAAACCCTCTCGTTCTTTCTCTCTCTTCAGTACAATATTTAATTTCTCCAGCTGTATTCTGTGTATTTCATCTCTTGTAATCTCTGTAATGCCTTCCTGCTTACAGATCATTGCATCTATATTCGATCGTTTCACTTTCTGTATAAATATATTCCTTTCGAATTCGTCAGATTATATGCACAAAATGGCACCATTCCATAATCAGAATCCACCTCGCAGATATAACATCTTTTCAGACGTTCAAGATCCAGATTCCATGCATCCTGAAAAATCATCCCTGATACTGCAAAAGTTTCATTATGAACCCGGATCAGGAATTCATCCAGTGCATCTGTCTGTGTCATTTCATCATCACTAAATTTTTTTGTGCTATAGCTCCACTGATTTTCCACATACTGTCTGGAATCATCGCTGGTAGTACAACAACATCCTCTGCCTGATTTCTTTTCCAGGAGTTTCAGTTCCCTCTCACCTTTTTTCAGATAACTTGCATGAAAAGAACAATATGGATTCTCTGCTCCACCACCGGCGAAATCCTTGCTTTTCATAAGCCCGTCAGTCTGTTCCTCGATCAGCTTCAACATCTTTGGTATGGTAATCGGAGCTTGTGGACGCTGCTGAGAACATCTGCCAAAATAGCTGATCGGCTGGAAATGTACTCCTCTTACAAATGGCATATGATCCATCGCAAACTTCAGAATATCTCCAACCTGCATGTCATTTACTCCTGGCGCAATGACAGGTACCAGGGCAATTCCCAGTTCCGCTTCCGAACAGTTTAACACAGCCTTTTCTTTCAGTTCTATCATAGAGCGTCCGCGCAATGTCTGATACACATCATCTGTGACACCGTCAAACTGAAGAAATACTGTATTCAGTCCTGCTTTTTTTAGTTTTCTGGCGTATCCTGCTTCCTGCGCAAGACGGATTCCATTGGTATTCAATTGAAAAAATGTAAACCCTTTTTCTCTACCCATATGTATGATCTCCGGAAGATCCTCCCGCATGGTTGGTTCTCCACCTGAGAGCTGAATATTGAATGGTCCTCCATGATCCATCAGAAAATCATATTGCTTTTCTATTTCATCAATTGAAAGATCACCGTTTTCCAGACATTCTCCTGCCGAAGCAAAGCAGACCGGGCAGTGCATATTGCAGCGCTTTGTCACTTCCAGTATCATACAACAGCCTTTTCGTTCGTGCTCCTCACAGAGTCCACAATTATCCGGGCAGGATTTCTCTTTGATTTTGGGATTTACCGGAGTCTCCGCAGACAGGTTTTCTCTTCCCCAGGAAAGATACTCTGCTGCCGTTCCTTCCCAGATCAGTGTCTGAAACTTTCCGTGGATATCACATTCTTTCACCAGATAAATGCCATCTTCACCGATACATTTTTTAGCCGTAAGTACTTTCATACATATCGGGCATACACTTTTTGTTTTACCCAGCGTAATCATAGTTCCAATATTCCCCGTTCTGTCAGTATTTCTATCACTTTCGTATAAGTATCTGCAATCAGCGCAGGACATTGCTCCATAATCACTCCCCAATCCAAATTAGAAGTGATATCCTTACAATAAAAAGCACCAAATTCTTCTTCGGTCTTCTTATGGAACCACTGATATAATTCCTGCACAGCCGGTTTCATCTGTATATCTTCTTTCTCCTGCGGAGCCAGATTGCCAAGGAACAAACCTATCGCACAGGCTCCTCCTGTCAGGCAGCCACAGGTATCTCCACAGTAACCGATCCCACCGCCAAGACCTCCCAGAGCCTTTACAAGCTGTGGATTTTCCTCACCTATGGCTTCCAGTGTCATAATCATAACCATTTGTGAGCAATGATAACCCATACTGCTAAGTTCTATGATTCTTTCATAAAGATCCATGTGCTACTCCTTTCTGCCAACCAACATGGTATAGCGCAGCTCTTTCCTTTATATTCTTTCTGCAGAAGCTTATACTCTTCGCAACAGAACGAATCATTCCAGATTGCTTCCAGATAATATTCCCGCCAAAGTAACGTCTGATCCTCCTGTCGGAGAATGGTAAATCCTGTCTGTTCTGCCATTTCCAAAAGATTTCCAGTATCCAGATCTGACAGTAAAAGAAAACCTTCCTTTTTTAAAACGCGCCAACATTCAGATAGTGCATTTTTCTGATCTCTGCTGACAAAAAATGCACACTGGCTGATGCAAAGATCTATACTGTCTGATGAATACTGCAAATGCAGAAAATCGCCTGTTTCCACATCACTGCCCCGTGGGAAAAGATCCACACCATGTGCATCCAGCCCAAATGATTTCAGGATTCGTACCGTGTCTCCTTCTCCTGCTCCAAGATCCAGTGCTTTCATTTCTTTTTTCCATTCTATGTTCTCCAGAAGATGAAGCGTCTGCGCTTCCCCTCCCGGATGCCTGTTCATCTATTTATCCTCCAATGCACGCTCCACCGCGAGCACTTTTCCAAGTGCGAGTTCTTCCGGAACATACACAAACCCACACTTTGGACAGACAGGCATTTCCACAGGAAACCCATTTTCCAGATACATAAATTTTGCTTTTCCTTTTACAAGAGGAACCTTACATTTCATGCAGGTCAGCTTTCCTTCCGGATCAATCGTATAATATGTTCTTTCTACTGCCATTACTGTCCCACCCTTTTCATAATATTCATTCGATGACTGTATGCTCTGTGTACCAGATATCCGTCTTCTGTTTCCACAAACCGCACCCAGAATGTGACATTTCCCAGTCTGCTTCTTGTCACCAGTTCTTTTGTTTCTTCATCCAGGATTGCTTCCTGATTTTCTCTGTAATCTGATAACACACGTTCCACATCACTTTTCAGTATCATGCGCTCATCCATCATATGGATTGCCTCCTCTGTATAGGCAACAGTATAGTCTTTTTTCTCCATGATCGGTTCCTCATTCCAGATGTTTTTTAAAAGTGTTTGTTTCAATATGAGCCTGTTGTAGCGTTTCTCACTGATATCAGGCATGTTGCTGGCATTTGCCCCATACAGAAGTTCAAGTATATGTCGGGATTCTCTTCCCTCTCTGGCAAATCGGTCTCTGCATGCCATGCAGTATGTAATATATGGTGCATCGGAACGTTCCAGACACTTTTCTGTCATTTTCGCTGCCATATCTTTATTGGCATATGCCGTCAGACCTCCATATCCACAACATGGAGACAAATCTCTGGAATATTCTGTATCTTCAACGATACATCCCATATCCGACAAAAGTTGTCGTATCATATCTTGTGTCTGTGCATCCCCTCTGGAACCACAGGCATCATGTATGGCAACCGGTATCTCCAGTCCTTTCGCCTGCTGTGGAAGTCCGATTTCTCTCAAAATTTCCCAGATTCCTATAACATGTGCTCCAATACTTCTTTTAGCTGCTTCATGCAGCTTGGACAGCCTGCAATGATGATCGGATCACCAAGCTTGGCCAGTTCCTGTTTCAGCTGCTCATTTACTTTTTCTGTCATTTCATAGCGGCCCGCCCATTCGCTGATTGCACCACAGCATCCCAGCATCAGAGCAACACCTCTATCTACCCGATTACTTAAATCTTCGTATGCCTGCATAACCACATCCGGCGCTATCGCCCCTGCCTGACAGCCCGGGAAAAATACATATCTGCAAGTTTCATATCCCGGCTGGGGTCTGCTTAAAAAAGCCTCTGAATTTGAAAATAACATGTCCATCAGTGCAAATTCATGTGGCGCCAGCGGCATCTTATCTGTGGATACCATATTTTCTCTTGCTGACTTACACACCTGACTCATATCAAATCCATTCGGACAGATCACCGTACACTGTCCACAGAGGGCACAGGCATTCATCGGTTTGTTCATCGGATGATCTCCCATGATAATCTGAGTATTATTATAGATCTCACGGGCTAATAAACCCGGATGTTTTTGATATTCACTTAAATACACACAGCCTTTCATGCATTCGTCACAATGACACTGAATACATCGTTTTGCTTCTTCTACAGCTTCTTCTTTTGAATACCCATCCTGACCACAGAAAATCTTATTCGATCCATGGATTCCTTCCATGTTCGTATAAAGCTTGGTAGTCACTGCTCCTTCACTGCCTCTGTTGCTGTGCGGCGATAAATTCTGTACCAGAAGATCCACTGTCAAAGCTGCCCGCTTTGCGGCAAAAGCCGCATCCATCACAGATTCCGCAGGTCCGCTGACAATCTTTGCCTGTTCTCTTAACATAATCTCGACATCTGCTGCTTCTTCCGGAGCTAACATTTTTGCCACTTCTTCTGATGCGCATACCACATCTGCCAGTTCCATTTTTTCTCTGATAAACAAAAGATTCAAACTGCATCCAAATTCAAAAGAAAGATCCATAGATTTCAGACGTTTCGCTTCATTGCTGCGGTCTGATTCCAAAAGATGTCCGGCTGCCGCTGCAATATAGCTTTCATAATCTTCTTCCTTACAATAAATCGTCGTAGGATACATTTTCTTTTCCAGTTCCCCCGCAAGAAACAGTGGAAATAATCCAGAACCAAAGATTGCTGCCTTTTTCTTCTTTCTCATGCGGAATACACTGCTTCTTCTTCCCGGTTCTCCATACCGGACAATCGCACGTTCTACTTCTCGTATGGAGACACCATCACCAAGTTCACAAAGCTTGCAATTATCTTCGCAAGGTGCCGTACATCCATCACAGAGAATCATTGGAAATGGTGTAATTTTCTCATAAATTGCCAACGCTTTCTTAAAATTTCCTTTTGCAGCATAATACAGCATCTCTTTTGTATCCATTTTGAAAGGACAGGCTGCAACACAGTAGGCCGGCTGTTCATGGACGCAGAGACTGATCATATGATCCATCTCTTCTTTTGACATTCGATTTACATGATAAACGTGAGTAGAACCTCTCTCCTGTATGTATGTCATAACCTGATACTCCTTTCGTCTGTAAAGGGGAGGCAGTTTCCCGTCTCCCCTGATTATATTACAGTTGGCAGCTTTTACTCCAACCACATTATGAATTAAGCTTATTTCTCAAGTTCTTTTAATGCTGCAAGAACCCTTTCCGGACGGGCAGGGATACGTGTAATACGTGCACCTGTCGCATTAAAGATTGCATTCAGGATTGCAGGATGTGGAGCATCCAGTGGAGCCTCACCACAACCAGCCGCACCGTAAGGACCACTTGGACGATATGTTTCATTGAAGTGAAGTTCAATATCATCCGGAGCATCCTTTGGATATGGAATACCACAATTCTTCAAAGTGGTGTCATGGTTCAAATCTTCAAAATCTTCCGAAAGAGCAAGACCGATACCCTGTACAAGACCACCATAGAAATTACCTTCTACAAGAAGTCTGTTCATGATCGTACCTACGTCAGCTACGCAAGTAAATTTCTCAACGGTAACTTTACCTGTTTCTGTATTAACAGCAACTTCCGGCAGGAAGATAGTATACATATAAGTTGCAAATGGATCGCCCTGTGCGGTATCCTGATCGATCGGATGATCTGCACAGAATGTAGTTACCCAGTTACCTTCATATTTTGTTGCAAGCCCTTCTGCTACCATCTCATCATAAGTACGGAATGTTCCGTCTTCTTTCTTCATTGCTGCTACAAGATTTTCTGCAGCCAGACGACATGCATTACCTGACATAACCTGTGAGCGTGATCCTCCTGCAGGTCCTGCATTCGGACATGTCTTCGTATCATTCATAACCAGTTTAATCTGTTCCGGTCTGATTCCTGCCTGACGCAGTGTTTCATGAGATGATACAAGAACACCCATATCAGCCCCCTGTCCATGATCTTCCCATGCAGCATACATCGTAACGGTTCCATCCGGATTTAATTCTGCAAATGCATTTGATGTATCAACACCATCAAGACCACAACCGTATACTCCAAGAGATACACCGATACCATATTTCATCTTTCCGTCAGAAGCTGCATTCTTTTCGGCAACACGTTTTTTCGCCGCTTCATACAATGGACGTGCTTTCTTAAACAAATCTTCCTCACAATATACCTCCGGTGGATAACCTGTCGGATGGTAGTGCCCTCTGATTCTTTATAGCAGTTCATTTCACGGATATCAAACGGATCGATTCCCATCTTAGCTGCCAGCACGTCAATCGCAATCTCAGATCCCATATAAGACTGTGGTGAACCATAAGCACGGAATGCGGAGCCCATGCATGGTTTGTAAATACGGTTGTTGATTTATTACGAATAGAATTAATTCCATAACCTGCGCCTGTAAACTGAGAAAGTCTCATGGTAAGCAGATCGCCAAATTCTGAATATGGACCGTGATCTACATAGTTGTTACCCCAAAGTGCTAAGAGTTTACCATTTTCATCTGCTGCAAGCTTAATATTCATAAATGCAGGAGATCTCTTTCCTGTATAAGTAATGTTCTGGAACTGATTAAATACCAGCGATACCGGACGTTCCAGAATCTTAACAGCTGCACCAATCAGAGCCTCATTTGTCGGTGAGAACTTGTAACCAAATGTTCCGCCTGCATGGTTCTGAACAAGTCTTAAGTTTTCCATTGGTACACCGATACCATCTGCGATCATAGGCATATGAAGATGTATACCGATAGATTTGGAATGCACTGTTATCATACCGTCTTCATCAATATATCCATAACCACAGTCCGGCTCAAGGTGAAGATGAGGCTGGCGTGAACAGTAGGACTCGATCTCAACCTGCTGTGAATCCGGAATGCTGTCCCAGTCAAAGTCCGGTCCCTTGATACAGTTTGTCTCAAAAAATGCGTTTGGAGTACCAGGATGGATCTCTGCTGCATCCGGTGCGATTGCATCCATTGCGTTCATATATGCAGGAAGTTCTTCGATCTCCACCTTAACTGCATCTGCTGCTGCACGTGCATGTTCTTCTGTATCCGCAGCTACGATCGCAATCGCATCACCAAACTGAAAGATCTTTTCGTCGCAGAGTACAGGACGCTCAAATCCGTCTGTCTTATTGTGTTTCGGAAGCATTACAAGACCATTGATCTTGTTGGTTCCGCCTGCTGCCTTAATGTCCTTCGCTGTAATAACACGAACAACTCCCGGCATACTCTCTGCTTCTGTTGTATCGATACTGAGATATTTGCGTGAGAAACCTTGGCCTGTGTAAGTGCAAGACGAAGAGTTCCCTCCGGCATCTTTAATGCATCATCTGCACCGAAATCCCAGGTACCTGTTACCTTCTGTGCTGCTGATGGACGGATATAGTTTGTACCGACGATAGAATCACCTGTCTGCTTGAATACGAGGTCTTCTTTAGTCATCTCGCCACGCATAACTGCTGCTGCCGCCATGGTCGCATCGATAAGCGGCTTGTAACCTGTACAACGACAGAGATTACGCTGCTTGTTAAACCAGTCCCTCACTTCTTCACGGGTAGGGCTCGGATTATTATCGAGAAGAACCTTTGCTGAAATAATAAAACCTGGTGAACAGAAACCACACTGTGCACATCCATATGCCATCCATGCAACCTGTATCGGATGCATATCAGAAATTGTTCCCACACCCTCGATTGTTGTGATCTCTGCATTGTCCGGAACACGGCTCATCTTGTAAATACAGGATCTTGTAACTTTTCCGTTCATAATAACATTACATGCTCCGCAATGACCTTCTCCACAACCGATCTTACATCCTGTAAGAAGAAGATGCTCACGAAGTACCTGAGCCAGTGTCTCATCCTTATCAAGAATAAGGATTCGCTCCACACCATTGATCTTCAATGTCTTTTTAATCATGTTTCATTCCTCCTTTAAAAAATACACGTTCCGATGTTACAAATCTTCTGACTTATGTGTTCCACATGGATCATGATCGGCTCCCTTACCCGTCAGATCTTTAAGTCTTTCCATTCCTCTGACAGAATAGAAAACAATGGAAGAGCTGCTTCCGTCCAGATTCTCACCGCTGAGTTTTAAAACATTCGCATTCTCATAATAATCAATCGGAAGTGTCCGACTGTATTGCTCTCCTGTGCGCTCATCTTTTACCTGTATCGTAACTTCTTTTGCGGTAATTTCAAAAATCTTATCCATGGAAACGTTCTCCTGTTTACATTATTTTGTATAATTTCATGTTATCATAATTTTGTACAGTTTTACAAATTGTAAATAATTATTAGTTGGCTATTTTTTGCTCTTTTTTATATTGTTTTATTACTTTGTCGAAAATTTCACTATTTATTCCCACTTTTTATGCTATAATAATATCAAATTTGTATAATATTATTTTTCGGGAGGTATCTATGATGCAGACAGGTGCTCTCATCGTAGCTGCAGGGAAATCGTCACGAATGGGAGACTTCAAGCCCATGCTTCAGCTTGGATCCATTTCCATCGCGCAGCGTGTGATTAATAACTTCCGGCAGGCCGGAATCTCTAAAATAGTGGTGGTAACCGGATACAATGCGGATGCTCTGGAACGCCACCTTGCTTCCAATCATGTTATTTTTCTTCGAAATGAGGACTATGAAACTACTCATATGTTTGATTCTGTCAGGATTGGACTGGAATATTTAAAAGACAAAGTGGATACGGTACTCTTTACACCTGTAGATGTTCCACTATTCACAGCACATACCGTTACACAAATGCTTTCTCTTGGACAGCCTCTTGTCACTCCGGTCTGTAACGGAACTCCAGGTCATCCGATCCTGATTCGTTCCTCATTAATTGAGTCCATTTTAAGCAATAATGGAAACTCTGGTCTGAAGGGTGCTGTAGAACATTGTGGAACTCCCATGTATTGTTTAAATGTAGAAGATCCTGGAATCATTCATGATGCGGATACACCAGAGGATTATGCAGAACTTCTTCGTGCACATAATCAAAGTCTGATCCGTTCAGAGATTCAGATTCAGCTGGCACGGGAAAAGGTCTTCTTTGACGAACAGCTTTATTCGCTGCTTACACTGATTCATGAAACAGGATCTGTTCGTGATGCCTGCGAACGCATGCACATTTCCTACTCCACCAGCTGGAATCTGATCCATACATTAGAATCTCAGCTTCATGAACCGCTGATTATTCGAAGTCAGGGCGGTGTAAAGGGCAGTCACAGTGAGCTGACACCATACGGAGAAGAATTTTTGAAGCGATATGCCCGTTTTTCAGAGGAAACACGTACCTGTTCCGAAGCAATATTTGAAAAGTGTTTCAGAGGATTTTTCAATGCGTAATCTTTATCTTATTCGACACGGAAAACCACAATATCCAGATGAACATTCTTACTGTATCGGTCAGACTGATTTTTCTTTATCTATGCTTGGACATCTGCAGTCAGTCCTTCTTCACGGAGAACTGGATGATAAAATAACTGCTGTTTACTGCAGTCCTTTGTCAAGAGCTATGGAAACGGCTACACATATCACACCTGATCTTCCACATATCACTATCTCAGATTTAACAGAACGAAATCTGGGAGAATGGGATGGTCTTTCATTTGATGAGATACGCAAAAGATGGCCGGACATATATGAAGCACGTGGAATGAATCCTGATTACCCGATTCCAGGAGCAGAAACTCCTTTCGCATCTGGCATGCGTTTTTCGCAGGCAATTTATGAGATTCTTCGTTCTTCTGAGGGTGATATTGCGATTGTTGCTCATACAGATGTAATTTCTTCTTATCTGTATTTTCTTGATTCAAACAGCATGCCAGACAGTATTTTCGTCTTCCATGTGGTTCCTATTATCATCTGAACGCAGACGATAACGATCATGTTACCTTATCTGATTCGACTTACCTGCTGCCTCATCCTGACTTGCATGACGAACTATGCCGGATGCTTCGCGATTCGGTGTCTCTTCCTCATCATGTACAGGCGCACAGTGATGCAGTGACTGAATTGGCTTGCCATTCTGCGATCTGCTGGAATCTCATGGTTACTTTTTTTAATAAAAAACTGATTCGCTCCGGAGCACTCCTTCATGATATTGCCAGACTTCAAAAACATCACACCAAAACAGGTGGTGATCTTTTCTTACAATTAGGCTATACTGAAATCAGTCAGATTATTTCACAACATCATGGTTTGCAGAAGACAATTCTGAATGAAGCGGCTATCGTCTTTTTATCAGATAAACTGATTCAGGAAACCGAACGTGTAACCATCGAAAAACGATTTGCGGAAAGTCTGTGTAAATGTAACAGTCCCGAAGCTTTGAAATCTCATGAACGACAGCTTAAACAGGCTCTTGATCTGCAAAATATGATACAGACCATCTGTCACATGACGATATGACTTATAGAAAATTACAGGAGGTGTTTTATATATGAGAACTTTATTTCAGATCATACAACAAGAATTTCAAAAAGAAAACGACCTTGTGCTTGCATCCATCGTTGCTTCCTCAGGATCGACGCCAAGAGGTGCCGGTTCCCGTATGTTGGTTGGAAAAAAAGGCCGAATTGCCGGAACCATAGGCGGAGGTTCTGTCGAATATCGTGCAGAGCTTATGGCACTTGATATTCTTGAAAAGAAAGAATCCTGTGAACATGAATTCCGGTTGAATCGCAAAGATATTGAGAATATCGGTATGATTTGTGGTGGTGATGTTACCGTATTTTTCCAGTATCTGGACCATAATGACCCTATTATTATGGAACTTGCAGTAACTGCTGAAACATTATATAAAGAACGAAAAGATTTCTGGCTGATCTGTGATCTTCATGCTACATCCGGTATGAGTCTTTACAGTGCATCCTATGGATTGACTGGAAATGCTGATGTTCCTTCTTCCATCTTATCTTCCTTATCTGCAAGACCATGCCGTCATCGCAATGAAACCTGTGACCTGTTTACAGAACAAATCGGTACATCCGGAACTGTCTATGTATTTGGAGGCGGGCATGTTTCACAAAAGCTGGTACCAATACTTGCAAGTGTTGACTTTCACTGCATCGTTCTGGATGACCGTCCGGAATTTACAGATCCTGCTCTTTTCCCGGATGCAGCGGAGACAATCCTTTGCGATTTTGATCATCTGGATCAGAGCATTTCTATCACAGATGCTGATTATTGCTGTGTCATGACACGAGGTCATGCCTATGATACGATTGTGCAGGCACAACTTCTTGCCACACCTGCATGCTATATCGGCGTCATTGGAAGTCTCGCCAAAAGAGCTGGTGTATTTCATCGTCTCGTAGAAGAGTATGGAATCGATGAGCGAGAATTAGACCGTATTATCACGCCTGTGGGACTTAATATTAAAGCAGAAACACCTGCTGAAATCGCAATATCTATCACAGGACAAATGATTCAGGTTCGAGCTGAAAGAAAGGCTGCTATGAAATGATGACAAAACATGTCTACAAAACTATTATATTCGGTGCCGGACAGATTGGGCAGATGACTGCCCGACTTCTTGGAAATTCCTATCAGATCATGTGCTTTGCCGATAACGATCCGCGCAAACATGGACAATTTATTGGTAATATCCCAATCTGTTCTCCATCAAAGGCCGCTGCTCTTCTTCCTGATCTGATTATTCTTGGTGTATTGGATGAAGAGCGGCGTGGTTCTATGATGCAGCAGATGGAGCACTTGGGCTATCACGGTTCATTTTGTGATCCTTCTGCACTTCGCATGTTCGATGCACGGGTTGCGGTTATGCGCCTTTTAGCCGAACAGATGCATCAACAAAATATCCCTGGAGATGTGGCAGAACTTGGTGTTTTCCAGGGTGATTTTTCTTGCCTGATCAGTACGGCCTTTCCTGATCGAAAAATACATCTTTTTGATACTTTTGAAGGCTTTTCAGAAAAAGATATTGCCGTAGAAACCTCCAGGCATCTGTCTCGCGCTAAAACAGGTGACTTTTCTTCTACAGATGTAGACTCTGTTCTTCGCATCATGCCTGATCCATCACATGTGATCATCCATAAAGGATGGTTTCCGGATACTTTTTCCGATATTACCGATGAAACTTTCTGTTTCGTATCATTAGATGCAGATCTCTATGCTCCAACTGCTGCTGCATTACCTCTATTTTATGAACGTCTGTCTATCGGCGGAGTTCTCCTGATCCATGACGTATACAGTACCCAGTTCCGGATGTAACAAAGCTGTAGACGAATTCTGTCTGAAACACCACCTGTTTGCAGATCCTGTATGCGATCTGCATGGAAGTGCTATTATCCGAAAAATCATTTAAAACCTAATCGGAAGCCTTTCATAATCCTATACGCCTTCTGTATTATGCTATTTTACGAGATACCCTCCATCCACCGGAATGATTGCTCCGTTGAGATAGTCGGATGCATCTGATGCCAGAAAATCTGTGATCTCTTTATAAAGTCTGGCATCATATACCGCTATCAGCGATTCTTCTTTTCCATTATGACACAGCATAGTCACCGGTTGGTCGGCTTTTTCCATTGCGAACTTCAACAGATTTTGAAGTTCTTCCACAGGTACCAGCGGCGTATCTACCCCCAGCACCAGGCATTTTTCTGTCTTTGCCCTTCGAAAACAGCTCTCCAGACCGCCAAGTGGACCCTGACCGGAAATTCGATCCGGCACAATCTCTTCCCCACACTGTGTTCCACGATATCCAGAAATTAAGATCTGTTTTGCTCCCAACTGACATCCTTTTCCGATCTGTATCTTCAAAAATGTCTGTCCATCTAAAAGCAGATCTGACTTCTCCCTTCCCATATGGCTGCTGGCACCACCTGCCAGGACTACCAGCGTAAAATCTGATGGCAATTGCTGTTCTGCCAACTGACCGTTTTCTAATTCAGATATATCAGTCTGCATTTTCCGATTATTTTCTGGCACAGTTCGTTGCCTCCCCGGTCAGGATCTGTAATCCATGTTCCAGCGCTGGAATAATATATTCCAGACTTCTCTGACTGCTTTCGGGCTTCCCGGCAGATTCACGATCAGTGTTCCTTTTCGAATACCTGCTGCTGCACGACTGAGCATAGCTCTTGGTGTAATCGTCATACTATATGCTCTCATTGCTTCCGGAATCCCCGGCACTTCACGTTCTATAATATCCTTTGTTGCCTCCGGCATACAGTCTCTCGGCGAAAATCCGGTTCCACCCGTAGTTACAATCAGCTCTGCTATTCCCTCATCTGCTATACGAGCCATCTCATCTGCCAGCATCTTTCTGTCATCCGGCAAAAGAATGGTATGCACCACTTCGTAATCGTTCGCTTCCAAAATTTCCTGGATTACCGAGCCACTTTTATCTTCTCTCTCTCCTGCATATCCAGAATCACTGGATGTAATAATCGCAGCTTTCATAATTCCTTATCCTCCTATCTGGGACATTAATTTACATTCATCTGTCTCAATCTCTTCCGATGTAAAATGATGACTGACCGGTTTTTCCCATATTACTTTCTGTATTGCCTCTGTCAGTTCATCATCTGTGCATCCTGAACGCATCAAATTCTTCAAATCCGTTCCAGTCTGATATTGCAGACAGGCTTTTAAAAATCCTTCTGCTGTCATACGCACACGATTACACTGGTCGCAAAACTTATGCGTCATCGCACTGATAAATCCTATTTTACCCTGAAATTCTTCTATTTTATAATAATGACACGGTCCATTCCCATATCGTTCTTTTATTGGAGTCATTCTTCCATATGCTTTCTCTAATATTTCGCATATTTCACTTTCTCCCCGAAACTGAAAATCCTTTCCATATCCAATCGGCATCATTTCAATGAAACGAACATGAATCGGATATTGCTTTGCAAGTCTCGCTATCGATACCAGATTTTCCTGCTCTTCCACTACCGGCACACAATTAATCTTCAATCCAATCTGCGGATACTGTAATGCCGCCTGGATTCCATCCAGCACCCGATCCAGACTTTCTCTCCTGGTTACCTTTGCAAACTCTGCTGCATTTAAAGTATCCAGACTGATATTTATATCATCAAGCCCCGCTTCTGCTAGATCTGCTATCTGTTCTTCGAGCAATACACCATTGGTCGTTAATGTCACTTTTTCGATGCCAGGAAGTTCTTTTAACATTCGAACCAGTGTGGCACAATTCTTTCTAATTAACGGTTCTCCTCCGGTCAGTTTGATCTTACGTATACCTAAACCAGTCATACATCTGCTGATTCTGGTAATCTCATCATAAGTCAGAATTTCTTCATGCGAGATCTGCACAACTCCATTTTCCGGCATACAATAGACGCACCTGAGATTACATCGATCTGTAATGGATATCCGCAGATAGTCAATCTCTCTTCCAAATCTATCCTTCATACTATTCTTTCGGGTTTCGATATAACCCGCTTTTTCCTCCGCTTTTTTCTACCAGATGAATGTCCGTCAGCTCCATGGACTTGTCAATTGCCTTACACATGTCATAAATTGTCAAAAGTGCCACATTCACACCAGTAAGCGCCTCCATCTCCACACCGGTCTGACCTTCCGTTTTGGCTGTACAGATTGCCGTAATTTCAAGATTTTCTTCATCCAGTTCAAAATCTACCGAACACTTCTGAATCATCAGCGGATGACACATCGGAATCAGATGAGATGTCTGTTTTACCGCCATAATGCCAGCCACTCTTGCTACTCCAAGTACATCTCCTTTTTCACAGTCCCCTGTTTCACTGCATCCATCACAGCCTGACAGACACGAATCTTGCCTTTTGCTACTGCTGTTCTGGATGTCGGTATCTTTCCGGACACATCCACCATAACAGCGTTACCCTTCTGATCAAAATGATTCAGCTTATTCTCCATCTGCCTCACCTGCTGCCTTCTCTATCACAATTTCATCGCCTTCTGTCAATACGCCACCATGAAGTACTCTGGTAAAGATACCTTCTCTTGGCATAATACAGTCACCCATAATTTTATAAATCTCACATCCACTATGACATTTTTTCCCGATCTGTGTCACTTCTAATAATACCTCTCCGCTGCGAAGTCTGGTGCCAACCGGCAATGCCTTCAGATCGTATCCACTTACAATCAGGTTTTCTCCAAATGCTCCGTCTTCGATCGGTGCTCCCTTTGCCTTGAATTCTTCTATTTTTTCATAAGAAAGAAGACTCACCTGGCGATGCCACTTGCCGGCATGGGCGTCCTTCTCGATTCCAAATTCTTCCATCAGTCTGGCACTATGTACATTCTTTTTCTGTGTACCTTTCTTCTCACTGATATTTACCGCCATAATCTTTCCCATTTTATTTCCTCCTTCATCCCTCAATTCACTCTTTCGAAATAAAGAGATGTCCGTTATACTAGATCTAGTATAACACATAGTAAACATGATAAAAGAATTGTTTTTTCAATTGGAGAAATTATGTATATTAACGAACAATAACAAAATCTGTCTCTGCTAGAGACAAAAACATATCAATATATCGGAAGAAATGGAGAATCCCGTACGGAACAAGAAGAAGTATTGAACGAACATATGATGGATGTCTATATAAATGATCATCTGACTATGAAACTTGTTTGCCTGCCCCAGCATCTGACTGAACTGGTTCTTGGAAGATTGCTGACAGAACAAATCATCACGTCTTCCGAAGATGTAGATCATATCTATATCTGTGAATATGGAAAACGTGCAAAAGTCTATTTAAAAAATTCGGCACGCAGCACACAATCCTCATCGGATGCCTTTGTAGAAGTAACTCCTACCTGCTGTACCGGCAATCATATTTTAAATGATTACTTTGTTACATCCAAAGAGCCGCAGTCACTTACACCGATTTTCTGGAAACCAGAATGGATCTTTCATATGGCGGATGCTTTGCGGATGGTTCTCCTCTCCATGGCATTACCTTTGCCACACATAGCTGCATTCTCGCTCAAAAAGATCACATTCTGTTTTCCTGCGAAGATATCGGACGGCACAATGCTTTGGATAAAGTGATCGGCTACGCTCTGCGGCACAATATTGACCTGCATCAATGTATGGTATATTCCAGCGGCAGAATACCTACTGATATGACTTTAAAGGTCATCCATGCAGGGATTCCAATTCTCTCCAGCAAGGCTTCTCCTACTTCTGAAGCAATTGATCTTGCAAAAAAATATCACCTGACCCTGATCTGTGCAGCCAGAAGGGATCGAATGAAAGTATTTACGAAATAATGTTTGACAACCGCATATTAAACCACCGGAACTGGATATTGAAAGCTTTTTCGCATTTTTCACGAAAGAATCACCGTATCATAGATTACCTCAACCTTGATACGGTGATTCTTTCATTTATTTTAATAACATCACATCTTTTTCATCTATCCCAATCCATATCTTATTTCCAGAAATATGCTTTTGGTACTGCTGCCATTGTTCTTTCGTCACATCTACGCGAATCCTGGCTTCTTCTTTCGTAGATACGATCAAGATATACGAAAACACGTCCTCAATCACTCTTTCCACTTTACATGGAAATACGTTTTTCGTTGTGCCATCTGCTTCCGGTAGTACCGGATGTATAAAGTGACTTCGCACTCCTACACTGCTGGCGTCTTCTTTTCCTGTGGTATCACACTGCAATGTAATTCCCCAGTCCAGAGCCATGACTTCGCCTGCTGCTGTCATAGCCTGCGGGCGATCCTCTATGGCTGCCACTTCCACCAGTTCTGCACCAAATTCTTTCATGCGAGCCGCCAGAAGTCCCTGATTACAATCATAAATCTTCCCCGGAATCAATCTTTTTCCGGGTGCCATTACTTCATCTCCGGTAGTCAGAACAGCTGCTCTTACCCGACGATAAACCTTCACTTTTATGACTCCCATACTGGCCAGTATACCTGCTTCAATAAATCCGATTTTGTCACCCTTTTTCAAAAGAACCGTTCTATTTTTAAAATTCTCTCCCTGATAACAGTAATTCTGCCACTGTCCGGTCGGACGGAAGATTCTGACAGTCTCTTCTCCATAATCTGTATCCTCCTGACGGACACAGCAGTCACAGCCTTTCGGAATAGCTGCGCCTGTCATAATCCGAACCGCCTGCCCCTTTTCCACTGTGACTCTGGAATACTGCCCCGCATCAATCTCTTCCAATACCGTCAACTGTACCGGATGACTTCTGATGCATCCGTTATATCCTCACTTGCAGGCATAACCATCCACAGGTGATCTGTCAAACGGCGGGTTATCAAATCCTGCAATCATATCCTTTGCCAACACTCTTCCACATGCCTGCAAAAGTGGTACAGTTTCCGTTTCCTCTATTACTTTTGTATGTTCCAGCAGTGCTTCCAGTGCCTACTCTACCGTAAGCTTTTCCATGCTTATTCCTCCTGTCCTGCTCTTATACGCCCTTTCCAAAGCTGCAGTTCGGATAATGACATTCTTTGCAACCAAGACAGAATCCGCATTTCCCATATGTGCCATATCTTTTTTTTGTCACTTCTATACCTGCGATAATACGTGGCAGAACAAGATCAAATACGGTGGCTTTTGCATACATCACACATCCCGCAGTCCCATTACCGGTGTGCCATCTTCCAGATAGGATAACAGGAACATCGCTCCCGGAAGTACCGGAGCACCATAAGATACGATTCTCGCTCCTGTATTTTTGATCGCGCCCGGTGTCTTATCATCTGGATCCACGCTCATACCACCGGTACAGACAATCAGATCTGCCCCTTCTTCTTTTAATTTCATAATAGCGGCAGTGATTTTTTCCATATCATCATTGCACAGAATATGTCCGTGAATTTCAGCACCGTAAGATTTCATTTTTTCGATGATTACCGGTGTGAAAGTATCCTTAATTCTTCCATAAAATACTTCATTTCCGGTGGTTACAATTCCTACCTTCCGTTTCTTATAAGGTGCCAGCGATACCAGCGGTTTTTCTCCTGCTGTTTTCTTCACCAAATCCATTTTTTCTTTTGCAATCACCAGCGGAATCACACGGGTTCCTAAAAGACGGTCACCTTTTTTTACCGGGAAATTTGTATGACGGGTGGCAATCATAATCTCATCGATCTCATTAATAGCATCCAGCCTCGGCACATCCACCTGAAATACTCCGTCACAATCTGCAATCAACTCAATTTTTCCTTCTTTTACATCCGTTGGATGCATATTCTCATTGATGCACACATCACACAGAATCTGCGCTGCTTCATTTTCATGCAAAGTATTTTCATCCTTCTCCCACACATAAAGATGGTCTTTTCCCAGAGATAGCAAAACCGGAATATCTTCTTCCTGTACAATATGTCCTTTACGAAAGGCTGTATCTTTTACCACATCCTTCACAATTCTGGTAATATCATGGCACAGTACATGTCCTACCGCGTCCGTTGTTTTAATACACTTCATGACGTTCCCCTTTTACTTTCTGTCCAGAAAAGTTATAAATTTATATGGAGTAATTGTAACATATTGCCAAGAAAAACACAACTTTCATAAACACGGGAGTTTGACACATTGAAATCCAAAAAATTACCGCAAAGCCTTGAACACGGGATGTAATTATTCTTCTACAGCGAATAAATATGGTTGCTCCTACGGACAAGTTTATGCATGGGTTAGAAAATATAAAGATAAAGGAATCGAAGGATTATATGATCGACGAGGTAAGAACAAAGCGATTTCTCAATTATCAGATATTGAGAAGTTGAAAGCTGAAAACCGACTACTAAAAGCTCAAACACAGCAGCAACAAATGGAGATTGATTTCTTAAAAAACTCGACGAAATAGAGAGGAGGTGAACCTGACCAAGACACGCAATACAACAAAATACCTTGCAATCAAAGAATTATAGATTATTTCTGGCTTTCCATACTGGCAGTCATAATTGTTATCTCCATAATCATCGCATATATCATAGTATGAACAGGATCTTTTTATAATGATTTATTTTCTATGTGAACTACTCGGCAACTGAGTTACCAGAGCATCTGAATTAAGGCGGGATACCGCCTTTTCAGGGTGCGTCCATGACACCACTACTGTTTGCTCTTTAGAGCTATACAGCTACTTTTATTATTTCTGGCGTTTTTAGTCCGGTTACGGACAGTTCCTTTTTCTCTCCGGATACGGAGAGATATTTTCTCAGGATGTTATATGCACCTACAGCATCTGCGTTATACTTCCGGTTTCTGTCCCTGTACAGTCCCCTTTGTTTTCGGTTGCATGGCTGTGCATATCTTTTTTCCACCTCTGGTGACAGCGGACTGCACTGGCTGGTATAGCTTTCTTCCTGTCTTACAAAACGGATCCCGTACATCTTAAGCTTATATTCCATCATGCTATAGAGCCTGTTATACGGCAGATTGTGGAACTTCTGGTTTGTTCTGTGTCCCAGGTCTTTTCCTTTCCGGATATTCCGGATATCCCCTGCCACAACACAGGTAATTCCCTGTTCACGGCAGTATTTTGCAAAGTATCTTGTGATCTTGTGCAAATAATCCGTTACCGAGTTCTGCTTTTTCTGATATAATCTGCGAATATGTTTTGATGTGACTGGATGTTTTATTTCCTTCACAGACTGCTGTCCATACCATTGTGCCTGCACCCTTGCAATCTCTTTATGAAAATATCTTTCCAATGCAAGATATCTTCTGCCCAGGATAAATGTATTCCCATTCCCGGAATCATAGCATGTCATAAGATTATGAAGTCCCAGATCAACTGACAGATAGTGTCCATTCTGCGAAAGTTCTTCCCTCTCTGAAATCTCATAAACAACAATAACTTTACATTCACCTTTTTCCGGTGGGTAGATCCGCAACTGTTTGATCTGATCCATGCCCCTGAAAATCTTATTTTCAAGATAAAGAAAGTTCTCATGGATCTGATACGTTTCTTCCATATATCTTTTTAATGCTTTTGGAAGGGACAGACGGACTTTTTCTGTGTCCCATTCATGTACAATTCCCATCTGCATATAGGTAATGGGGATACTTTCCTGTTTAAACCGCGGTGGTCTGGGATTCTCAATCCCTCCGGATCTTTTCAAGGCGTAAAAAGATTTCCATGCTTTATCCAGCAGCTTGCAGACTTCCTGGGCTGTCTGAGATGGAAGCTGTTTATACCACAGATCCTCTCTATGGGATTTTTTCTGATAATACCAGTCCGGGTATTTCTCCATTCCCATTTCTTTGTAATGCTGACGTTCGTAATTACAGACATTCCAGAGCTTGGATGCCGCATAACACATATGTCCGATGACGTTTGCATATTCCTGACTGACCTTTATGGATGTTTTCTTTGACAGCAGCATTTCCCACCTCTATGATCTCAATAAACTTTACTCTGATGCTCAATATATCTGCGGATGTTTTCTTCCGACACAGACCCGACCGTTTCCACATAATAGGAATGGTTCCACAGCTCTCCTTTCCAAAGCTGTTCTCTTATTTCCGGAACGTTCGAATAATTTCCTGCCGGTGATCCCTTTCAGATATTTCACGATCGCAGTTATGGATAATTTGGGAGGAGCAGACACAAAACAGTGCACATGGTCTCCTTCCCCGCATTCAAACAAATGGACGGTAAAACCTTTATCCGCTGCGATCTCCTGCACCAGCTCCTGAAGATATGCTTCAATCTCCGCATTCAATATCTTCCGCCAGTATTTCACTGACCATACCATATGGTAATTAATATTGCACACACAAGTGCGGTAATGTATAAGATTCTCCTTCATACATATAGTATAGCATAGTATTAAGAATATCACAATAAAATGCCGAACATATTTTCTTTTTTAATAAAGCTGGATACAGCATTTTTTAGTAAAAAAATAAATATATTTTACTTATAATGTGCAGATATGCACAGTTTACGCTTTCATCTCGGCAATTGAATTACCGAGGATTCCCGCTTATCTTCCTAAATATTTTTCTAGTCATTGTAATATAAAATTGCTTATACAGTCTCTTCCTTAAGAGTCCTGGTATTCTGGATAATATACAGAGCGACCGATATGACCATCATTATAGCGCACAAACCAATCAACAGATCTGATACCATCGGTGTAATGTGGAACCATATAATATGCACCGCTGC
>ENA-OQAS01000358-OQAS01000358.1-human-gut-metagenome-genome-assembly--contig:-NODE-358-length-24215-cov-2.284415_pt1 | contig 24215 bp, 36 predicted proteins | sample MGYA00242733_ERZ504523 | MGnify/ENA primary metagenome ERZ504523 (study PRJEB26092, sample SAMD00036239) | human gut metagenome | host: Homo sapiens | study: EMG produced TPA metagenomics assembly of...
TGTAGGATGATGAAGGCTTGCGCCGGAGTTACCCGCTCTAATCTGCTCGCTTTTACCGCGAAAGGACCGCCCGAAGCAGTAACCCAAGCTACTTACCTCTTTTGGATTCTCGCCTAGCAAACATTGATAAATAGCCCCATGCTCAGAATCAATAGGCATAAGATCACCTGGGTTTTGAGCGAGCGGCATGATCAAATCGCCGCCAACCACCAGGGATTCCTTGTTTGCAAGAGCAAGCACTTTACCCGCTTTAAGCGTCTCATAACTTGCGCGTAGCCCTGCAGATCCCACCAGCGCATTTACCACAAGGTCTGCTTCAGGGATCTTACAAAGATCTACTACGCCATCGGGTCCCTGGGAAAATGAACCCCGCTTACTTCACTTCGGCTTGCCCTCTCAACTTGCTCCGAAAGACCTCGAGTACTTCAGCAGAAATATTGTTACGAGCGCCCAAGGAAGATGAGCAACATTGAATTCCTGAGCCTGCGCCAACAATTCCTTTGCACGAGTTCCTGCAGCAAGACCAATTATTTCAAGCTTATCTGGATGACGACGCACCACATCAAGCGTTTGTACGCCAATGGAACCAGTCGATCCCAAAACTACAATACGTCGCTTCTTTGATGAAGTATGGACCGAACATGATTCACAAGGATTGCTTTTAGAAGACATAAGGAATACAGCCCCCTAGAACGAGCAGAATTGCACCGGAAAGAGTGACTAAAAACTGAGAGTCGCAACGATCAAGCAGGCCACCATGGCCAGGCATTATAGTGCCAGAATCTTTAAAGCCTGAATTGCGTTTGATTCGGCTTTCCACCAAGTCACCCAAAACACCGGCAAGTCCGTTGATGAGACCGAAAGCCAACGCAAGAGGAATTGACATAGTCACACCAGGAATAAAGGAAAGCAAGCACCAAACTACCATGGCAAATACTAAGCCGCAATAAATCCTTCCCAGCTTTTATTAGGAGAAATATGCGGAGCAAGCTTATGTTTGCCGATAGCAGAACCGACTAAATATGCAAATGCGTCACTTCCCCAAACACTCACGAATAAGCCTAAAACAAGCACTGCTCCCCACGGATCGGAAAGTGATTCTCTCAGCAAAATTGCCGTAGACATAATAAGACCGGTGTAAATGGCGCCGAAAAGACTAATCGCGACATCGCTGATTCGGGCAGGTTGCCAAAAGACATACCACACCAGCAACACGAGAACATATACCGCAAGCGCAATGCAAACGCCACTTACGCCTGAAAGCCACATAACAAACGGGAATAGTGCAGCGGCGCATACCCCTAAAAGTTCATTGGGCAGTTTCGCATCAGCTCTAAGCATGTAGTAAAACTCATTTGCGCAAATAGCGCTCAACAAAGACAGATAGAGCGCTGTTGTAAGATCTGAAACCAGAACACAAACAACTGTCAGAAGAATATACACTGCACCCGTTGCAGTGCGTACTGCAAGATTACTCGGATGTGCCACTTTGGTCGGAAGCTTATTAACTACCGCTTTTTTTGCTTTAGTAGTCTTTCGCTCCCATCCCTGCTCCTCTTCGTAGGTTATGGTCTCTGATTCTGCCGTAAGCTGTCCGCGACGAGACTGCACAGAACCAGACGCACCGGATTGGTTGCGCAAAAATGGCTTGCGTACCCGAACTTTCGTCATGCTATACAGCCCCAAATCGACGATCACGCGATTGATATTCAAGTAAAGCCTTCAAAAAATCATAACGATTAAAATCAGGCCAAAGCACATCGGTACAAACGAATTCCGTATAAGCAATTTGCCACAATAAGAAATTCGATACCCGCATTTCACCCGAAGTGCGAATAAGAAGTTCAGGATCAGGAATATCTGCCGTGTAAAGACCCTGCGCAAACAAATCCTCGGTAATTTTCGGTAAATGTTGCGAGTTTGTCCCTTCTTCAAGAGCGCGCTGCACACAAGCGTTAACCGCATGAAGTATTTCTTGGCGCGAACCGTAATTAACGGCAACTACCAACGTCATACCGCTGTTGTTTTTTGTCTTTTCCCAAGCTTCCTCAAAAGCAAGACGTGTTTCTTGAGGCAGCAGTGACAGATCGCCAATAGTGCGAACGCGCACATGTTCTTCATGAAGACCGTCTACCTCTGCAAGCATGGTCTTGGCAAACAGCTCCATGAGCCCTTACTTCCTCTTCGGGACGCTTCCATTTCAGTCGAAAACGAATAGATAGTAAGATAGTCCACCCCGAGATCATTGCGCAACGAATAGTCTCGCGTACCGCTTCGATGCCCGCCTTATGACCACGAAGACGATTGAGAGCACGTTTTTTAGCCCAACGACCTTGCCGTCCATGATGACGGCAACGTGACGGGGAATCGCATTTTGATTTAAGGCTTGAGGATCCACTCCACTTGGTGGATCAGGAAATATGTAATCAAGAGGTTTTCGCATTTGAACCATGCCTCCAACGCCTAGATTGACATAAGCTCCTTTTCCTTTGCAGCAAGATGCTGATCAATCTTAGCAATTGCTGCATCGGTCTTTTCTGAACATCAGCCTCGGCACGACGCTGATCATCTTCTGGAAGGTTGTCGCTCTTAACTGCCTTTTCAATAGCAGCATTTGCATCACGACGAGCATTGCGAACCGCTACACGACTTTCCTCAGCATAGGTGCGGCATTCTTTAACAAATTCGCGACGACGCTCCTCAGTCAAAGGAGGGAATGAAAGGCGAATAACCGAACCATCGTTATTAGGCGTTACTCCAAGATTTGCCTGCTGGATTGCATGATCAATTGCACCAAGAGAAGATTTATCCCAGGGCTCGATAACTAACGTATGAGCATCAGGTGTTTTAATGGCTGCCATCTGATTGATGGGAGTAAGGGTGCCATAGTATTCCGCTTTTACGCGATCAAGAATCATAGCGTTTGCGCGACCCGTTCGAACAGATGCGAAGTTTGAAAGAAGCTGCTCTTCGGCACCTTTCATACGTTCATCTGCTTTTTTCATAATATCGTCGATCATTGATAATCCTTTCCTGGATAGAAATAACCTAGTCAGCGCTTACGGTAGTACCAATATTTTCTCCCTTGAGAATACGAGAGATATTTCCTGGCACCATAAGGTCGAATACTAAAATGGGAAGTTTATTATCCATGCACAGCGAAGTAGCAGTGGAATCCATTACATGAAGTTCACGAGAGAGCACCTCAAGGTAGCTAATATGCTCAAAACGCTTTGCATCTGGTTGGTAACAGGATCGCTGTCATAGATACCATCAACTTTCGTTGCCTTCATTAAGCATTCAGCGTTAATTTCGCAGGCGCGAAGCGCGGCGGTGGTATCCGTAGTGAAGTAGGGGTTGCCCGTACCTGCAGCAAAAATAACCACGTAGCCTTTTTCGAGGTGATGAATAGCGCGACGGCGAATATAGGGTTCAGAAACCTGACGCATTTCAATGGCGCTCATTACGCGCGTTGGAATATCATGACGCTCGAATGCGTCCTGCAAAGCAAGCGCATTCATGCAAGTTGCCAACATTCCAATATAGTCAGCTTGAGCGCGGTCCATGCCTTCAGCAGAACCAGCTAAACCACGGAATATGTTACCGCCGCTACCGTAACCGCAAGCTCAATACCATCTTCGACAATTTCCTTAATCTGAACCGCAAGCTCTTCTACTACTTTTGGATCAATTCCGTAGCCGGCCTCGCCCATAAGCGCCTCACCAGAAAGCTTCAGGAGAACGCGCTTATACTTGTAATCAGAGCTCATAGGTACATCCTTTCTTCGAGCGTTATCCTTGTTATATTACCGTAAAACCATGACGCCAAGACAGGCTCGTAAAAATTTCTCCTATTTTGCATTACCCGTTTTCTTTAAAAGCAACTTCGCTTATATCAGCTAACAAGATAACAAGATAACAAGATACGCAGTGACATGATTCAACGCCTGTTTGATATTTCAACGCCTGTTTACCGCATCCCTTTATCAAAGATTGAAAACATAAGATTACAAAACGGCGCCCAGAATAAACCGAGCGCCGTTAAAGAACTGGTATTGAAAGGGCTGTTGTTCTATCCAAGTTAGATTAAACAGGCATAAGCTTTAGAAAGAACAGCATATCTGCTTTATAAGTAAGCCTATCCTATCTCACTTAACTTGCCCTTACGAATCCGAGCCAAGTGTGACTTCCGCCGTGTTTTCAGCTCCGTCACGAACATAGGTAATTGTCACTGTATCTCCAACGTTATGGGAACGAACCGCTAACACTAAATCAGAAGATGAAGTGATATCGGTGTCTCCAAGCTTTGTAACGATATCGCCCTGCTGAAGTCCCGCCTGCTCAGCGCTTGAACCAGCATTCACCTGGGATATATACGCACCAGAATCGGCACCCAAGCCATAGCGTTCGGCAAGCTGGCTGGTTACCGTCGTAGCAGAAACACCCAGCTGAGCATGAGAAGGCTGCTTTCCATCGATGATTTGCTGAGCAATATTAATAGCGTAGTCAACAGGAATAGCAAAACCAACACCCGAGCTTGATCCCGAAGAAGAAGCGATAAGTATTAACGCCAATAAGCTTGCCGTCCTTGTCTACCAAAGCGCCACCGGAATTGCCAGGATTAATAGCGGCATCAGTTTGAATTAAATTGGTGTAAACCGCACTCGAAGTATCGCTGTTAAGCTCAGTAGTGGTACGACTTGTTGCCGAAACAATACCCGTCGATACCGACTGCTCTAAACCATAAGGGCTACCGAGAGCCATCACCCATTCTCCAACAGTCAGATCCGATGAAGATCCAATCTCTATCGCGGTTAAATCGGTAGCATCAATCTTCAGTACCGCCAAGTCACTTGAGGATCAGTACCTACAACTTGCGCTTCGTATTCACCCCCATCGGCAGTAACCTGAAGACGATCAGCATCTTCAATTACGTGATAGTTAGTCAAAATGTATCCATCGGACGAAATAATGATGCCTGACCCTAAAGATGACTCAGTATATTCTTCCCCCGATTGATCAACCATGCCCATAAAGCTTTGGGAAGAAGTCTGGGTATACACGTCTATGTTTACTACTGAAGGGAGGCATTTTTGTGAAACCGCCTCTGCCAAAGTTGTATCTTCCCCATTAACCGTAATGCTGCCACCGCTACCACCGAGCACCGTAGAGGATCCAGCTGGGTGAACAACGCTATATACTCCCAGGGCGAGCACGCAAGCAAGAAGCGCACCACAAAATGCCGTCAAAAACGTTTTCCAAGAAAATGAAAACTTCTTTTTCTTATGATTCGGCTCTACTGGTTGCGTTTCTTGGGTTGATTGCGTATAGACAGGCTCAGTAAATCCAGTTTGATAGCCTTTCGAATCACTTTGCGTCTGTGGATCCGCAGAATAAGAAACCTGCCCTCCAGCATGTTGACCCTGCGAAGAATACGAATTCTCGGGTGGAACAGGAGGCTGAGGACCACCTTGTTGATAGGTCATGTCTTCTCCTTTTTCTAAACATTTCAACGCTTTTCTGTCTAAGCGCCTCTTTTACCGATTTCAGAGTACAAACAAAAGAGCCAATAGATTACCCACATAGCTGTTTGTAATCTTTCCGAAACCATATCAACAAATTCGCAAGGTCAATCCACAAAAAAATATCCCACGTAGAGCAGAGAGCCTCTAGTGGGATATCAGATACTTAAAAAGGGAACCATTACTCAGAGGTGGTATTTGACCCAGAGCTCTGAGAAGTGCTAGAAGAATTATCTCCTGAAGTAGTGTCAGAGGTGGTATCAGAAGTAGTGTTCGAATCGGTTGTCGAAGCATCTTCTGAAGATTCATCGGTGGATTCTTGGGCAGAAGCAGGAATAACAGTCAAGCTCGAAATATCAACATGACCACCAAGCCATTTGCCTTCAATAACCTCTACCACTCCACCAGAAACTAAAGTGGAAAGAGCATTGCTTACCGCTTGCTGCAATTCGGTATTATCAGCTGCTACCGCAACAGTACGAGGAGTTGCATCCTGAAGAAGCGCTATGGGATATGCCTCAATTCCCGATGAATGAATAACATACTGGCCAATAGTGCTCTCTGCCGCAACGTAATTTACTGATCCGGTATTCAACATCTCAAATGCTGCTGTAGGATCCCCTGCATTCTCCAAGCAAGATTCCCCATAATGATCAGTTACTTCCCAGGCACTCATAGAAGAAGACTGCGCAGCTACCTTAAAGGAGCCTGCCGCCGTAGGAGATTCAGCATCTTCAGTTAACGAAAACAGCGCAATACCTGAATTCATGTACTCGTCTGACATCCAATAAGCGGAATTTGCCTCTTCAACGCCCATGACGATATCGACACTTTCACGTTCGAAAGCTGTATCAGTCGCAGTTCCTACATCTACCAATTCGAGCTTTAAGCCTAATTCATCTGCAAGAGCAGCAGCGATATCCACATCAATACCAACAATGCTTCCGTTGGATTGTGCTGCGTAGGGAGGATTTGAAGCGTTGATACCCACACGGAGGTTCCCGCTGAATTAAGTGCAGAATCATTAACTGACTGTTCTTTAAGCTGAGGAGTATAGTTGCTAGAAGAACAACCCGCCAATGGTAGCGCCAAACAAAGCGCAACCACCAAGCTAAGCACAAGAACTGATGCGCGTTTCATCTAAGACGATCCCTTCTTTTCCATTCTCTCTAAACTTCCTTCAGCTGACCTGGTCTTTGCCCCCACACTCGCGCACTGGAACTAAGCCATACGACATCGTTCTCTCGCTTGTGCAGCCCTATGCTGCATATCCCGCAAGCGGTGCGACTTACCCCTAGGATGCGCCATGATCGCTTCGGGCAATTAATATGCGCCGATAGCTTACGTGGATCCTTTTGACCGCATCTGCCTTGGACTTGGAAAAACCGCAACCACAGACCTGAAAGAAGCATTCCTAGTCTACCAGATACCACATTACTCCTTAAGAAAACGCGCATTATATTGAAAAATTCAACTTTTTATCAGTTGAAAGTTAAGTGATCTCGCACAATTTTAGCTTTTTAGTTGAATGGCGTATGAGAAAGATATGCACTTTTTGAGTGCATCATTTTGGCAGTAACTCAAGCACCGATAAAACACCCACAGGCCTACCCAGAGAGCAAATTAATGAACCCTCGCTTAGAAAAATCCCTTTTTCGTCTTTCTAGGAAAACCTTGATCGAATCATTCGCATTGCTCCACGAAGCAGCGCTTGAAACGCTTTGGCCTACCCGCTGTGTTCTCTGCGATATTCCCGGTACGCTTTTGTGTCACTCCTGCCGAGTTAATCTTTCTTATCTAGATCAATTAAAAGCTTGTCCTCGATGCGGAGCAGCCTACGGAATCCACTGCTGCACGGAATGCAATCATTTTATCCTCGAGTGGAAATCACTTGAATCGCTCCCTTTGGAAGGATGCGCGAGTGCCACAATGCTCACGCCACAAACGAAACGCATTATTACCTGCTACAAAGATCGAGGTGAGCAACGACTCGCTGCTCTCATTGCCTCTTTTATGTTAGAAGCAATGCCCTATGCCTGGAAAAAAGAAGCGGTGTTTGTTCCTATTCCCACCCGACAAAGCGCCAAAAGAACTCGAGGGTTTGATCACTTAAGCCTCATCGCAAAACAGCTCGAACAGCAATCAAATATTCCTGTTATCCCTGCACTATCCGTCAAAACAAAGAAAGACCAGCGCTTGCTAGACGCCAGAGAACGGCTACAAAACATGGAAAGCTCTTTTAGCATCTGTCCCGATGCTCACGGATTATTACAGCACTGCCAAAAATCATCCTGGTCGATGATGTTATGACTACCGGCGCGACCCTTTTTGCTGCAGCTAACACTTTACGCTCGATGGTCAGCATCCCTATTTACGGACTCACGTTCAGTCGCGCATAAACCACTCAAGATACACGAGCCATCACTTAGATACGATCAGTGTCCTTTGCGTTGCTTGGGCAAATTCCTGAACATCAACCGAAATGCTGTGCTGGATAGGCTTCCAGATGCTTTTTTCACCAAGCTACCAAGCAATCGGAATATAGGTAATCATGAACAGAGGGAACGTGAACATATACATGATTTTCTTATGTGCTGGAGCATGGATGTTATCCCATTCGGTAAAGGTGGTCAGCGCGCCAAACATAAACATAAACAAGGTGAAGTTAAACAGACAGAAGAAGATAGAAGAAAGCGACGAAGTGATCATCACCCCGGTCGACATGACCCCCGTTACACCCAAGATAATAATAGCCGCATTGAAAACGATCGTAATAATAGTAAGCAGCATAGCGGGACATACCGTCATGAGCATGTCATAGCAGGCAAAGCGCGATCCTTTAGGATTGGTAAAAATGCCCTTAAACAGCTTTCCGCCATACCCAAAAAACACTTGATAAAAGCCCTTAGCCCAACGAAAACGCTGATTCCATGAATCACGGAACGTGAGTGGCTGCTCATCGTAGAGCATCGCGGTAGGACAATAAGCAATACGACGCCCATGGATAATACTGTCGGTAGAAAACTCGATATCCTCGGTAAGCAAATGGTATTTCCATCCGCCCATTTCATCAATCACTTTCGCGCTGATGAAAAAGCCCGTACCCGACACCATACAGCTTGTACCTAGCGTAAGACGAGCCTGAGAGAGGTATTTAGCTTCGCGCATAAACCACACTGCATAGCCTGCCGTAATCCAGTTAGAGCCGTAGTTTTTGGAATTACGGTAACTTGTTGATGCCAAGCGCCGTTATCGAACACTTTATTCATCTCACGGAAGTAGTTAACGTCCAAAACATTATCCGCATCAAAGACAAAATACGCTTCATATTTGTTATCTGCATAATGCTGACGAATACAAGCAAACCCGTAATCGAGCGCATAGCCCTTGCCAATTTCTTCCTTATTAAATCGAGGGAAGACAATCGCACCTGCCTCTTGAGCAACTGCCGCCGTATTATCAGTGCAATTATCAGCAATAACAAAAATATCGATAAGCTCTTGCGGGTAATTTTGTACACGGATGCTGTGGATAAGGTCGCCAATTACCGCATTTTCGTTGCGCGCAGAAATCAGAACAGCGTAGCGATGGTTTTTCTTAGCGGTAAGCTCAGGAGGCTTTTTAGCCAAGGAAACAAACACGTAGATGATCTGATAAGCGTAGCAACAGGTGAACACTACGAAAACACACATGTTGAAAAGTCCACAAACGAAAGGGACGATAACATTTCCTCTAACACAAAGGCTCCTTTAGCCATGCCTTATTATCTCAATGCGCCTTTAGAATACTAAAGTACGCTTTTCTTTTACCTCTTCTGCACGCCTTGTCTTTGGCGCACAACTTGCCTTTCGGGATTATAGACTTTTATCAATGGCAAGGCACGTTAAGTAAACAATTTGTTGCTTCTTGTCCTAAGAAATCCCTTGGTTTCGCATTCCGAACACGATGTCTGCACAATGCCTCCACACTCTTCGAGCTTCCCGTGGTACCCTTTTAATAAGAAGGAACCGACTATACCAATACAGATAAGAGGCTTCCCATGAACTATGACATTAAAGACATTTCTCTTGCAGATGCCGGTCTTGACCGCATTCTTTGGGCAGATCGCGACATGCCAGTACTTGCTTCTATCCGCGAACGTTCGAAAAGAAAAACCCCTGCAGGGAGTCCGCATTGGTGCTTGCCTGCACGTTACCACTGAAACTGCCAACCTGATGCACACCTTGAAAGCGGGCGGCGCCGAAGTAACACTCTGTGCATCAAACCCTCTTCAACAAGATGATACCGCGGCAGCATTGGTGAAGCATTTCGAAATTCCTGTTTATGCCATCAAGGGCGAAAACACTCAAACTTACTACGAGCATGTCGATGCCATCATTGATACCCTGCCTCAAATCACTATGGATGATGGTGCAGACGTTGTCGGTCGCATTCATGAAACACGTACCGATGCACTAGAAACCATCATCGGCGGCACCGAAGAAACCACCACGGGCGTTATCCGCTTGGCAGCATGGCGAAACAAGGTGCTTTAAAATACCCCATCATCGCGGTAAATGAAGCTAAGACGAAGCACTTCTTCGACAACCGTTACGGCACTGGTCAGTCCACGCTTGACGGAATCATTCGCGCTACCAACCGCTTGCTGGCTGGACGCACTCTCGTTGTTTCCGGCTACGGTTGGTGCGGTCGCGGCGTTGCAATGCGTGGTCGCGGCATGGGTGCACAAGTTATTGTGTGTGAAGTTGATCCCCTGAAGGCTCTTGAAGCCATCATGGATGGTTTCCGTGTCATGCCCGCCGTAGAAGCTGCTGCACTTTGTGATGTGTGGGTAACCGTTACGGGCGACTTGAATGTTATCGATGGTCCCATGTTTGAAAACATGAAGGACGGCGCCATCGTATGCAATTCCGGCCATTTTAATTCTGAAATCAATATTCCTTGGCTAGAAGAAAAACGCCACCGAGCATAAAACGCTTCGTCCTTTCGTAGAAGAATACACTTTACCAAATGGCAGAAAGGTAGTTTTGCTTGCAGAAGGCAGGCTCGTAAATCTCTCTTGCGCTGAAGGCCACCCTGCTTCGGTTATGGATATGAGTTTTGCAAACCAAGCTTTATGTGCAGAATTTATGGCAAAGCATTCAGACGAGATGGAACCTGATTGCTACGATGTTCCTGCGGATATCGATAACACCATTGCGCGTCTGAAGCTCGAAACTCTTGGGGTAACCATCGATACGTTAACCCCAGAACAAGCTGCATATCTTAATTCTTGGCAGATGGGTACCGTATAAAACTACTTAAACTTCGAAGGGGCTGCACCAAAATCACTTTTGATACAGCCCCTTTATTTGTAGCGAATTGTCAAGATAAGAAAGTTCAGCAGAGGACTTATATAAAGAGGAGTTAAAGGAGAAAACTATGCCAGTCTACAAGAATCGCGAAACCCAACGAGTAGAAAAGGTAAACGGCGGAGAAGGCTTTATGATTCGCGACCGTCTGCTCTCTGAAGAAAAAATTGCCGAAGTTGGCGGTAAGTGCATCTATATCTCTCAAATTACCGTAGAGCCAGCCAGCTCTCTGGGCATCCATAAACACGAAGGCGAATGCGAATTATATTTTGTAACTTCTGGCAAAGCGCTCTACACCGAAAATGACGTTGAATACGAAGTAGTTCCAGGAGATGCCATGCTTTGTGAGAGTGGCAGCACTCACGGCATCAAAAATGCCAGCGATACCGAACCTTTAACGTTCGTTGCCGTAATCATGCAGGATCCCGAATAATCTGCCCATCCTGAATAATCTACCTACTTTGAAACCATCGTTTGGTCGCATTGCCCCTGCTCTTGGTAAAAGAACAGGGGCACTTATTGCTCTTTTCGGACGCATTCTTTTCGGGCACAACGCCCATCGATACTCTCTAGATACAACATCCAACAATAAGCTTCAGACCCAACATCAACGACAAACTTCCGGCACAACATTCAACGACAAGCACCAATAAAGGGCAAACGCTTTACTGTAGCCTAAATCATTTCTTCTACTTTTGTACTAAACTTACATATCGACAAAGCGAACAACAAGGAGCACTCATGCTAGAAGAATTATCCGAACAGCAGATCTTAGCAGCACGTACGGTACTTGAATATGCCGACATTGAGCCTAACGACGATAATCTTCGCCGCTACATTTCATGGGAAATCGTAACGTTTACCGAGGACGCAAAAGGCACTACTGCTGGTATATGGACGATGAAGGCAACGAAATTTGCATCCATGTGGAAACACTCGAAGAAATTGATACCTACGACTTCGAATAAAGGTATCATCAGTAGTTACCAAATCTGCCATCTTATTACGACAAACAAATCCGCCAGCTTATTACAGTAAATCTGCCACGGCGTATTACAGCACGTAAATCTACTTGCATCTTGCAGCAAGCAAATCTTCCACGGCATATTGCGGCAAATCTCGAGCTACGTGACAAGCAACTTCAAACCAGAAATTTCGGCAAATCAGAATTTAGCAAGAAAACAAGCCACCGAAGCAGTATGCTCGGTGGCTTGCGAAATTGCGTGGTGCCGGCAACAGGAATCGAACCCGCAACCCACTGATTACAAATCAGTTGCGCTACCGTTGCGCCATGCCGGCAAAAAGCGTTACCCATTATGCCATAAGTTTATAAAAATGCGAACCACTTATTTGGAAATAACTCCCGTACCATCAAAAGTTGGTATAAAGCTTTCCGTAGCAGCTCCACCCTCTTGCCAGAAATAGTCTTTAATACCTAAATAATCCGCATAGTCGAGAACCGATTCATACTCTTCGTTAGAAACTTTACCCGACAAGCCATAGCGCACAAGATCACCACGTAGAGGCGTATATTGGTTCATTATGCTTAAGCGGATCTTATTTCCATAACGCTCATGCAAAACCCTGAGAACCTGGAATGACTCCTCTATGTGGCCCGGTAGAACTAAATGACGAACTATTATGCCTTTTTCAAGTAATCCATGAGCATTTTCACTCCAAAAGCCAACCTGAGCAACCATTTCATCTAACGCCGCAAGCGCAACCTCGGGATAGTTGGCAGCATGAGAAAGCTTTCTTGCTACCTCTGGAGAAACGTATTTAAAATCGGCAAGATAAATATCAATAAGGCCTTTTAGCTGTCGGAGGCTTTCAACTGAATCATAACTTGAGGTGTTATACACCACAGGAATAACGAGCCGATCACCGCTAGAGCCACCATTAACCGCATTGCTTTCAGGAAACTCTTCGACAGACACCTCGCGCAATTGGCGCAATGCTTCAGCAATCGTAGGGACATAATGAGAAGGTGTTACCAAGTTAATGTTTGCTGCGTGTTCTTCATTTTGAAGCCGAAGAAGAGTTTGCTTAAACTGCTCAAATCCAACTTCAATTCCCGCCCCTGCCACCAGGTCTTCATTCTGGCAATAGACGCATCCAAGCGGGCAATACGAGAAAAACACCGCACCGCTCCCTTGCTCTCCCACAAGACAAGGCTCTTCCCACCAATGAAGCGCCGCACGCCCGATATGGAGTTCGGCAGGGGCCTTGCAAACCCCTAACTCTCCTATCGCGCGATTAACTCCACAGGCACGAGGACACACCGTGCAGGCCTCATATGAGACGTTATGCCTTATCGCTGTATCCATCACTTACCACTGCATCCATTAACTAAATTCCTTTGCGCTATCTCAGGAGACCCTCGTCTAAATAGGCACACTTTAGGCGACTCCAATAGCGGTGCCCACGGAGCCCGCGTACCTCCGCGACCTCGCACTTGCGTGCCCGTGAACCCGCGGTGCCTGCGTACCTCCGTGCCCGCACACCTGCGCACAACTACGTTAGTTTGAAGAAAAGCTGATATAACTACTGCCAGATTGAGAACCATGATGATGGTGATGGTGTCCGCAATCGCACTCATCATCTTCACCGCACGTGCACTCATGTCCTTCGCTATCATCATCGTAACCATGATCATAAGCGCCTTCCGCACGCGACCAATCAAGCCCGTACTTCTTGCTGGTTTCTTCATCAGCAAAAACCAGTTTCAAGGCAGCAGGCTATAGGTAACGCCACCTACCATAGCCAGAAGTTCCATCAAACGGAAACATGCTTCTGCTTGGGGCAAGATCGCATCTCCATCGTCAACGCAAGCAAGCGCCGCAGCTAATTCGCCCATGAGATGCTCAAGAGTAAAGGAAGTGCCCTCAAGTTCGTCTTGCTCCATTGCCTCAATGAAAGCTTCCTGTGCAGGAGTAAGCATTCGAAGAGCAAGCACTACATCCAGATAATCTTCTTGATCTACGACAGCCTCTTGCATCTCGGAAGACTTGAGCGAAGAATACGCCTCAACAATGCCTACCAACGCTGCTGCTGAAGTTAAAGTCAGTGCCACCTTTGCAGCCTGACCACAGCCAGACTTTCCCATCCACATAACCTTTGCTGCAATCGCACGCAGCATGGGTTCTGCCCGTTTAAATATCTCTTCAGAACCACCAACCAATAAGGCAAGATTGGTCTTTTCGGAAAATGCCTGAGAAGTACGATATTTTGCACTACCAGCGGTGCGTCCAAAACATGCTTTTCGCTCACCGATCCCATAGCGCAAAGCTCTTGGGCAAACGAAACAGTCGAAGGGCTTAGATCAATAAGCACTGCATCCTTTTTGCTCGACTGAAGCAAACCTTTGCTGTCGTAGTACAAATCCTCAAGCACAGATTCACTCACGCAGTAGGTAAACACCACATCCGCTTCCGAAACAGATGCCTTCGTAAACCCAGCTGCTTCAAGCGAGGTTCCTAAGCTGGAAGCAACTTAGAATCTCCCGCAAAATAAAAGGTTTTAACCTCCTGCGAAGCCATATATTTCTACCTTTCTGATAGTTTCCTATTTAAAAGAACAGCTTAGCCAGTAAAGCCTACTCGCTAAGCTGGATAAACAATTTACTTTTGTCGCTTATCGGTTAATTACGTTGTCACTTATCGATACTTACATTGTCGCTAATCGGAAATTATAGTTCGGTGATAAATACCCTGTCATAAGAACCGAACAAGCACATATCGCTCGTTATTAGGAGGGCAAGATTTCCTTAACAGATGTTTCTTATTTGCCGCGAACCTTGCTCGCAATGCGATCAGCAACCGATAAGTCTTTCCTCTTGTCAGGACCCCAAAATACCACTGCTAGCATTCCAGGACCAACATGACTGCCAATTACCGGGCCAATACTCGATTCTAAAACAAGTACCGATTCATCTTCCTTGGTAAGCAACGAAACCAAGCGCTCTGCATCCTTTGGACAATCCGCTCCACCAACTACCACATTCTGAACAGGACCAGCATCACTGCGACGTTTACTCCAATAATCAACCAGCGCTTTTACCCCTTTTTTGCGACCACGCGCAACACCGGTTAACGCAAGCTTTCCTTCCATATCTATTCCCAAAAGCGGCTTTACATCAAGCTTAGAACCCGCAAAGGCAACGGACGAAGGAATACGCCGCCGCGACGTAGCGCTTCCAGATCATCAACCATAAACTGAGCATCCACAAAAAAGCGCGCTTCTTCTGCCCAGGTAACCATTTCCTTTGCGCTTAATCCTTTTTCTCGCTGGTTGAGTGCTTCATATACCAACAAGGCTTCAGCAACCGAAGCAAGACGCGTATCAACTAAATAAAGTTCATGATCAGGATTTTCCGCCTTTATTTGCTCTAACAGCATTTCCGCAGTATCAAAAGTGCCTGAAAGTCCACTTGAAAAGCTTAAATAGACGGTCGGTTTGCCACTGTCAATCGCCCATTGGTATGCTTCCTGAAGCGCAGGCATAGGTACTTGAGCAGTATGAGGTTCGCCACCATTGCGCATGCCCTCATAAAAGTCATGCGCCGTGATGCTTTGATACAAATCATCCAGATGTTCACCATCGTCATCAAAATAGGGGAATTTAACGAGATAAACACCTTCTCTATCCACTACATCATGAGGTAAATCGCAGCAGGAATCGAGAATTAAATTACATTTGATCTCCACTGGTTTCATCCCTTCTGTTTCCTAGACTAAACAGTCTAGCGCAATCCTATCACTGCTCTTGCCTTAACTAAAAACCGCCAAAGACGAAGCATCCTTAGTGATTTTCCCATCGAGCGGCGCTGCACATTCATAGGCAATTCCCACAGCAGGTCCCACATGAAGGCCCACCACAGGACTTACCGGATGAACTTCAACTGCCCTTCCTAAGAGAGGCTCTATTACCCCTCGTGCCCAGGTAAGCGCAGGCGTCTTTTCTCCAATGTAATGCACAACAAGATTCTTAAGCCCACCACACGCTGCTCTATCTTCTTCCATGATAGAAACAATTTTTTCCAGGGCTTTTTTCTGAGTACGAACTTTAGCCATTGCTTGGGGAATGCCATCAACCACCGTCAACACGGGTGATAGCTTGATAAGATTCCCTAACAATGCTGCCGCACCACCAATACGCCCCCCTTTTTGTAAGAAGGTAAGACTTCAGGTGTAAACAAGAAGCGAGTGCTTTTAATCGACTCCACTACATCATGGGCCACCTCTGTAAGAGTCTTTCCTTCTTTGACTGAGCGAATTCCCGTCAACACAGGAAATGCTTCATCAAAGCCGCAAGACGAAGAATCGATCATGCAATAGGAGAAGTTAATGTTTCGCGACTCGACCGCTCGTGCTGCACGAAGCACTCCCTCAAAAGCTCCCGATAGTTTAGAAGAAATCCAAATACCTAGTAACTCGTCTCCCGCTTTTGCAATCGATTCAAACAGCGATTCAAGCTTTGCCTGAGAAGGCTGACTTGAAGTGGGTGGATTATCCGCCATATCGTAAATACGCTCATAGAACGCATCGACGTCCATATCTAAATCCGCATATTCCTTACCATCAACGTTAAGGTAAAGCGAAACAACTTCAACGTTTTCCTGCTGTGCAATATCTGCAGGTAAGGATGCTACCGAGTCGGTCACGATTTTTATCATCCGTGATGCCTTTCCAATAAGCTCAACGACACATTGAGTCCATCTTGCATTATTCGCCTATGAAAGGCCCAGTAAACGCGATGCCAGTTCGTGACGACGATAAAAGAGCGAATATTCCAGTCCAACCGGATAGGAATGAGGATTCACGATTCGTGTCTGGCTTTCGTCAAGAAGCTCTAACTGCTCACGACAGAAATCGCGTGCAACTAGGGCATCACGATATTCTTGCTTCAAGACCACTTCACCATCACGCGCGAGAGGTTCAAGCAAAGTGATATAGCGCTTATTTGATAGATCTTTCTGGCGAAGCTCATCAGCGGGATCAACAATACGCTCGCGAGCAATTCCGTAGTTTACGTCATAAACCATATCGCCTGCAATTTTGCCCGAATCATGGAAATAACGACGGATATTCAAAACACCAGGCACAGTCTGCTTGGATGATTGGCCGGTCACCTTCATGATCGGCTCCCATTCGCCATCAGTTCCCACCCGCTTTGCGGCAAGTTTATACACGCCACCTAAGGCTGGTTGATTGTAGGCGGTAACCATCTTGGTTCCCACTCCCCATGAGGCAACTTGAGCACCAGAATCTAAAATAGACTTAATGGTGAATTCATCCAAATCGTTTGAGAGAACTACGCCCGTATCGGTTAGGCCCGCTTCATCAAGCATTTTGCGCGCTAACTTAGCATGCCAAGCCAAGTCTCCTGAGTCTATGCGGACACCCGTAAGATGCTCGCCGCGTTCCTTCATTTCGAGCCTACGGTAATGGCATTTTTTAAGCCCTGTTCGACATCGTAGGTATCAACCAACAAAACGCAGTTGGTAGGAAATTCTCTTGCATACGCCCTGAAGGCTTCCAGCTCATCATCAAAAGCCATAACCCATGCATGTGCATGAGTTCCTGAAACCGGAAGACCAAACATACGTCCTGCCAACACGTTAGAAGTGGAAGCACAGCCACCCACAATGCAGGCACGTGATGCGCGTAAGCCACCTGATTCACCTTGCGCACGACGCAAACCGAATTCTGCGACCGGAGTTTTTGCGACATGGCAAATTCGTGCCGCTTTGGTGGCAGCCAAAGTTTCAAAATTCACGCAATTAAGCAATTGAGTTTCAAAGAGTTGGCATTGCAAAACTGGACCAATTACCCTAACAAAAGGATCATTGGGAAAGACCACTGTTCCTTCGCGCACTGCATCAATATCAACACTCAGTTTCAAATTGCGCAGATACTCCAAGAAATCAGGATTGAATAACTTCCCCCCACCTGGCGCATCAAGCGATGCAAGATACGCTATGTTTTCATCGGTAATCTTGAAGTTTTCAACAACTTCAGCAATGTGATCCAAGCCACTTGCAACTGCAAATCCCCCGTCGAAAGGAGGATTGCGGAAAAAGATATGGAAGCACCCCTGCTCTTCCACCTTGCCACACGCCCAATAACCCTGAGCCATAGTGAGCTGGTATAAGTCGGTCAAAAGCGCATAATCTTTATTTTGCATTGTTAACGTCCCCTCCCGTTTTGCGCTGACGGCGACGAGGTTTGCGATGAGTTGCTGCCTGCTTCGCCTCGTTTGGTGCCGTACGACTTTGCTGTGTCGGCTGACCAGTACGACGATTATGCTGATGCGTCTTTGTTGGCGCATTTCGTACCCCTGAAGATTTTTGCCCTGGACGCTTTTGCGAAGGGCGTTCATTTGGGGTAGTGCGTTCAGCTCGATCATTGCGCTCAAAGCGATTGTTACGTTCGTTACGATTCGAGCGATTTCGCCTCTCGCGATGCTGCCGAGTTGCCTGATTTTCCTGTCCCTGCTCCGTTTTGTGAGATGAAGCAGGATGACGTCTGCGCTCACGCCTCTGATCGAGTTGTTTTTCCCGCTGAGTCTGTAGCTGGTTTTCGCGTTGATCGCGCTGACGTTCGCGCGATTGCTTTTCTGTCTGCTTATCTCGTTTTTCCCGCTGATCACGGCGAGAATCTTTTGCCGAACGCGCAGAACGCTCCCGTTTTCGCGATGATTCGCTACGTTGGCTATTTTCGCCGTTTAAATTATTCGATGTATTTCTTTTCGTTTCCCCTTCACCGTCAGTCGAAATTTCAACGCTGCGACGACGGCGAGGTCTGCGATGTTTATCCTCTTGAGAGGTTGCTTCACTTCGGCTTGGCTTTACTGCACGTGCTTTCGGTTCAGCAAGCTTATCCTCTGCAGTAAATGAAGCGACTTCAAGATTAGACGACGAAGAGGTCATCTCGAAAAGCGTAAAAGGATCCGTTGATGCATAACGATCAAACACCTCTTGACTTATGCGATTCGGACGCTTTCCTTCCCCGGCCACCTCCATTTCCTCGAGTGGCACTTTGAAGGTTTTACCATCTTCAAGCTGAAGCGTAATACGCTCAAGAGGTACATTGATCTCCGTAACTTTTGCAATTCCATCAGGAATTTCGATTTTCGCCCCAACCTTAGGAGCCCGTGAATTTACTTCTTTATACGCTTCGTACTCGTAACGCAAACAACACATCAGTCGGCCACAGCAACCAGAGATTTTTTGTGGATTAAGGGAAAGATTTTGCTCCTTTGCCATGCGGATGGACACCGGAGAAAATTCACCACCCATGCGTGCGCAACAAAGCTCCTGGCCGCAATGACCTAAGCCGCCAATCATGCGAGCGCCATCACGTACGCCAATTGACGCATGTCAACCCGTACATGAAATACGCTTGCAAGCTTGCGAACAAGATCTCGAAAATCAATACGTTCTTCAGATTCGAAATAGAAAACTGCCTTATCGCCATCAAACAAAAATTCAACCATAACAGGTCTCATCTGGTCGCTTGCTTCGGCAGCTAATTCCTTAAAAGTAGCAAGAGCTTCTTCGCCTTTTTGACGCAATTCTTCGGCCCGCTCTATATCTGCTTCATCCGCAATACGAAGAACAGGCTTTAGAGGCGATTTGAGTTGCTCAATTAGCTCATCACTTACTTCCATGATGTCTGACGTTGCTACGCCAAATTCCGAGCTCGCTCGGTGCTTACAATAACTCGATCGCCTGCACATACGGTATATTCAGCTGGATCAAACCATAAAACTCTGGTTCCAGCTTGAAGCTTAATGGGGGTTACCCGAACCATTCAAAACCTCTCTTATCGAAAAAAGAAGTACATCTAAACATGTCTCTGGAGAAACATTATAACTAAGCGTTTCATCAGTCTTGTACGCTTCACGTAAAGCGCTCATGATGCTCGCGGGCGTCACCTTTTGAGCAACGCGCTGAAGTACTTCTCGTTGATCTATATTTACTATCAAGTCAGGTGCTCCTGAGGCAATCATCAACACGTCACGCAACCACGAACGAATAATGGAAGTCGTTTGGTTGAGCGATTCACGCGTTGCCATGCTTAATGCCCTTTTATGGCGGAGCTCAATTTGCTTTAGAGCTGTTTTTGTTAAAAAGTCTGCTGACTCTGCTAACTCTTCGCTTTGTTGGGTACGCACATTATCGAGGGGCGCCTTTGCTCGCTCGATAAGTTCAGCAGCATACTCAAGAACATCCCGCTCATCGCTTAAAGACAGATTGCTTAATACTTCCATAATACGCGCACGGAATTCTGCTCGTTCGGCACTTTTTGCAAACGTCATAGCACGAGTGATAGAACCGTTGCATGCTTCGATTGCGATGCGCGCTTGCTCAGGAGTTACTCCTGTTTTCTGGGAGAGGATACCCGCTGCCTCTCTTGCAGGTATATGACGAAACGGCACCACCTGGCATCGAGAAACAATAGTAGGTAAAACCGCTTCTCGCGTACGACCCAACAGGATAAACGTGACACCCTCAACTGGTTCTTCAAGGGTCTTTAAAAATGCATTTGCTGCACTTACCCCAAGAAGATCAACGCGATCAAGAATGTAGACTTTCCCTTTGCACGGATAGGTGCAAGTGAAACACCAGACACTATTTCTCGAATTTGTTCAATGAGATAGCCCTGGGCACCTTCGGGGGTGTAAAAGTGAACATCAGGGTGCTTTCTGCGCTCAATACGACGACAGTCATCACAGGTGCGACACCCGTGATCTTTGCACAATATCGCCTGAGCAAAAGCATAAGCTGCGGCGGTTTTATTTGAGCCAGCAGGACCGGTAAACAAATAGGCATGGCTCACACGGCCAGAAGCAATGGAGGCGCGAAGGAATTCTCGCACCCCGTGGTTGCCCAAATATACCGTCAAAAATATCGCTCACTATTATTCTTCACCTAAAGAAATCTGCACTTTAGCAGAAGTGTCTCGCTTCAAAATGGGGTCAAAATATCCTTGCTTCCAGACCTCACTAGCAGGACCCCAGTTAAATACATCAGCTAGTTCGCTAAAAATTGCACGCGCGGTTTCATCTTTAGCTCCCGCCGAAGAAACCACACGAATACGAGCAGGATTTTCTGCTGCTAAGTTAAGAAACGCCGCATTAACACGAGCGTGAAAGTCGGCACCTGCCTGCTCAAGACGATCCGCATCTCCATGATGAGTGGCACGATCAAGCCCCACCTCCGCAGAAGATTCTGTAGTGAGCAAAATAGTACGGCAAGGATGCACTCCTTGGCAGGCAAAAATATTCGCTTGCCGAACAAAGGACAAGGGTAACCCGCGTCCATATGCCTGATACGCAATCGTCGAATCGTAGAATCGATCCAACAAAACTACCGCACCACGGGCGAGTGCTGGAATGATTACCTCTTTGACAATTTGAGCACGCGCTGCTTCATAAATAAGCAGCTCAGTCTGATCAGACATATCTGAATTTGCGGGATTCAGAACGATCTGACGCAGAGACTCACCTATTACCGTTCCGCCAGCTCGCGCAAGCAAAGTACCTCGTATCCCATCTTACGAAGACAGCTGGCTAAAAACGTAATATGAGTGGTTTTACCCGCACCATCACCACCTTCAAAGGTGATAAAAATACCTGGCCCTGTTGAATTTTCTTGCGTGCTGGTCACAAATAATCCTATCGATCAAGGGAATAAATGTCATTTCCTGCAACATCAATACCTACAAACACAGGAAAATCAACAACTTCAATTTTACGGAGCGCTTCGGTGCCCAGGTCGTCATAGGCAAGTGTCTCGCATGATTTCACGCATTTTGCGAGATAAGCAGCAGCACCTCCTACGGCAACAAAATACACTCCACCATTATCCATGCAGGCTTTTCGCACCTCTTCACTGCGCGTTCCTTTTCCTACAGTTGCAGCAACACCACAATTCATAAGAAAAGGTGCCGCAAAGTCCATACGTGAAGCAGTGGTAGGCCCTATCGCCCCAAACGGGCGGCCTGCCGCTTCGGGGGTGGGACCCGCATAGAAGATCGTCTGGTTTGAAAGCCCATACGGAAGTTTGTCGCTCTCGCCCATTTCCTCCAACAAACGCTGATGTCCCGCATCACGCAAGGTGAACAGCGGACCTGTCAAAGTGCAAGCTTGGCCAGCCTTAAGCGTCGCGAGAGTACTACGATCCAAAGGAAGGGTTAACCTGACCGGATTCTCTGATGTCATAGTTACCCCTCTTCCTTTTTGCTATCAATTCCAAAAATGGTGCCCTGTACAGTATTCGGTAGCGCTTCATCACAAAGTTCCACACACTCAAGAGAGATCGTTGCACGACGCATCGCCGAACAACCCATATTAACCGCAACGGGAAGAGCGGCAATATGACAGGGCGCCGTTTCCACCCTCACGCCAAGAGCGGTAGTGCAACCTCCCAAAGCACCAGCACCAATACCAGTTGCATTAATTGCGGAAAGTAATTCTGCTTCAAATTGAGCTGTTTGTGGATTTGGATGGTTTTGTCCTAAAGGACGCATAAGAGCGTGCTTTGCAAGCCCAGCAACCTTATCAAAAGTAGCACCAATCCCCACACCTACGATTAAAGGAGGGCACGCATTTGCTGCTTTTTCTCGTACGCATTGAAGAACCGTATCGATTATCCCCTGCGCTCCCGCACTTGGCGTAAGCATGACCACACGACTCGCATTATCGGATCCGCCGCCTTTAAGCATTACATGAAGGCGCGCAACTCCAAGTTCTTCGGTCGTATGAATTCGCAAAATGCCGGCGTATTATCTCCTGTATTAGCACGATCAAACAAAGCATCACGCACAACCGACTTACGCAAGCGAGCGTGCTCATAAGCGAAGGCAACTGCTTCAATTTACTCGAGAAAGAACATTTCCAGGAACCAAAACGTCGGGTCCCACCTCTAAGCAAACCCAAACGGTACCCGTATCCTGACAAATAGGCACTTTATCCTGCTTGGCGATGCGTGCATTTTCCACTAGCTGATCGAGCACTATGCGCGCACGGTCGCCCGTTTCAACTTCGCGCGCCGCTATGAGACCCGCCAAAATATCATCAGGAAGCACACTTGCAAGTTGTGGAACAAGTGAAGCCAGCGCGTCATGCACGCTGGCAGCAGTAATTACTTTCATTAAGGCAGACATCCTTTTTATTCGGGAAGGTTTTCCAAGCCCTTCTTCACACTTGCAGCGGACTCGTGCAGTGCAGCCATTTCCTCTTCAGTAAGGTCAAATTCAACAATTTCCTCAACGCCATTCTTTCCGAGACGGCAAGGGATGTTCATGTATAAGTCGTTGAGACCGTATTCGCCATCGATATAAGCGCAGACACTCATAACTTCTTTTGAGTCGGTGAGAATTGCCTCGACCATCTTCGCGATTGAAGCGCCAGGAGCATAGTAGGCAGAACCCGTCTTGAGGAAGGCAACTACCTCAGCACCGCCCTTCGTGCAGCGCTTTGTAACTTCTTCAATTTCCTCATCATTCAAAAGCTCAGTAATAGGAGTTCCCTTTACCGTAGTGTAGCGAGGCCAGCAAACCATTCCTTCACCATGAGCACCAAGCGCCCATGCTTCAACATCATTAGGATCGCAACCAAGTTTTTCGCAAACGGCAAAAGAAAGACGCGAAGAATCCAAAACGCCGCCCATGCCCATCAAGCGATTCGAAGGAAGACCTGACTTCTTATAAGCGAGATAGGTCATAACATCAAGCGGATTGGTTACGCAGATATAAATTGCATTCGGAGAAGCTTCCATTGCCTGCTCAATAACTGAAGACATAATACCGGAGTTTACCCCCAATAAATCTTCGCGAGTCATACCGGGCTTTCGAGCAATACCCGCTGTAATAACTACCACATCAGAATCTTTAGTAGCAGCGTAATCATTGGTACCTGTAACGCTTACGGTAAACTTCTCCACAGAACGCATGTGCATCATATCGAGTGCTTTACCCTGGGGAAGGCCTTCTGCAACATCTACCAAAACAACATCGGCAAGATTTTTTGAAGCAATATGTGTGCCGCAGTTGCTCCTACGTTACCCGCACCTACAATGGTTACTTTGCTCATAGTATTAGCTCCTCTTTGATTAAATGTATAAAGCGCAATTTCAATCGCACTGTTCTTTATTATCGTACTTTTTACTAGCTACAGACAAGAGAGCGAATAAAACACACGGGCAAGCTTACGCTCACCCGCGAATACCTTAAAAACGACCTAGCTCTTATCGAATAGTTATTCGTTTGAATCCTCGGCTTTTTCAGCAGCTTTCTTGGTAGTTTTAGCTGATTTTGTAGTCTTACTTGATGCCTTAG
>ENA-OQAS01000359-OQAS01000359.1-human-gut-metagenome-genome-assembly--contig:-NODE-359-length-24204-cov-6.396519_pt1 | contig 24204 bp, 30 predicted proteins | sample MGYA00242733_ERZ504523 | MGnify/ENA primary metagenome ERZ504523 (study PRJEB26092, sample SAMD00036239) | human gut metagenome | host: Homo sapiens | study: EMG produced TPA metagenomics assembly of...
CCATGAAACGGCCAGAGATCCCAGAAATAGATGACGACAACCGCAAGGATTGCACCGAGCTGGATGACAACTTCAAAAACATTCTTGAAATCAGCTGTCACATTCAGCTTAATAAACTCATCTACCAGAATCATGTGGCCGGTGCTGCTGATCGGAAGCCACTCGGTAATGCCCTCTACGATACCCAGCAGGATAACCTTTAACCACTCAATGATGTTCATACGATATGTACCTTTCTCTTTTTGAATTGGATGCCCTTTTCTGGCATTCTATTAAAAATCTATCATACTTATGCCAAAAACACAAGCGCGTCACGTTTTCTTTTTTGTAAAATCCATAACCCACATTCGGCCAAAAAAGTCTCTGCCGCTTTGTTTCTGCAGCAGAGAGCTTTTCTTTGCTTTATGCTTCTATCATGCTTATCTCTTGTCGATCGTTGCGATATCAATCAGGGTCAGCTTCTTCACATCTGTATTTTCCAGACTGGTTACGAGTGCGGTTGCGGTATCCAGAGAGGTCAGTACGTTGACACCTGTCTCGATCGCGTTCCGGCGGATGACGAATCCGTCTTTGGAGTGCTCAACACCCTGGGACGGAGTATCGATGACGAGGTCGATCTTGTGGCCGAGGATCAGGTCCATCAGGTTCGGGGACGGCTGCTCGATCTTGTTGGTGCGGATCGCATTGACGCCGTTCTCGTTCAGGGCTTTCGCGGTATTTCTCGTCGCATAGATCTTGTAGCCGAGAGCCTGGAATCTCTGTGCGATCGGAACGATATCCTCTTTATCCTCATCCTTTACGGTGATGATCATGTTTTTGTATTTCGGCAGGTTGATTCCGGCGCCGAGGAATGCTTTGTAAAGAGCCTCATTGAAGGTCTTTGCAATACCAAGGCACTCACCGGTGGATTTCATCTCCGGTCCAAGGGCGATATCTGCGCCGCGGATCTTCTCGAAGGAGAATACCGGCATCTTGATGGCAATGTAATCTGCCTCTCTCTGCAGACCCGGCTCGTAGCCAAGCTCGCGGATCGTGTGGCCAAGGATGACTTTCGTTGCCAGCGGCACGATCGGGATTCCGGTTACCTTGCTGATGTACGGCACGGTACGAGAAGAACGCGGGTTGACCTCGATGACGTAAACATCCTCACCGCATACGATGAACTGGATGTTGATCATACCGATGACATGCAGGGATCTTGCCAGACGTTTCGTATACTCTACGATGGTGTCTTTTGCATGCTGGCTGATGCTCTGTGCCGGATAAACGGAGATACTGTCTCCGGAGTGAACGCCGGCGCGCTCGATGTGCTCCATGATACCAGGAATCAGGATATCGGTGCCGTCGCAGACTGCATCAACCTCGATCTCCTTGCCCTGCAGATATTTATCAACCAGGATCGGATGCTCCTGTGCGATCCGGTTGATGATGCCGATAAATTCATCGACGTCCTCATCGCTGATGGCGATCTGCATACCTGTCCTCCAAGGACGTAGGACGGGCGGACGAGTACCGGATAGCCGAGCTCGTTGGCTGCTTTTTTCGCCTCTTCTGCAGTGAATACGGTGTGTCCCTTCGGACGCGGGATTTCACACTGCTCCAGGATCTCATCGAACAGCTCACGGTCCTCTGCGGCATCTACGTTCTCTGCAGATGTTCCAAGGATCGGCACACCCATTTTCAGGAGTGCTTCGGTCAGCTTAATCGCAGTCTGGCCGCCGAACTGTACAACGGCTCCGTCCGGATGCTCGATGTTGACGATATTTTCTACATCTTCCGGTGTCAGCGGCTCGAAATACAGTTTATCTGCGATATCGAAGTCGGTGCTGACGGTCTCCGGGTTGTTGTTGATGATGATGGTCTCATAGCCCTCTTTCTTGAATGCCCAGGTACAATGTACGGAGCAGAAGTCAAACTCGATACCCTGTCCGATACGGATCGGGCCGGAACCAAGGACGAGGACTTCTTTCTGTCGTTTGTCTCGACAGCTTCGTTTTCGCCGCCGTATACGGAATAGTAATACGGTGTGGTTGCTGCGAACTCAGCGGCACAGGTATCTACCATCTTGTAAGCTGCGGTGATATCATACTGTTTTCTTAACGCTTTTACTTCTTCTTCGGTCTTTCCTGCCAGTTTTGCCACCAGGTAATCCGGGAACTCAAGGCGTTTTGCTTCGCGCAGCAGATCCTCATCCAGCTCTTTGGCCTGTAATGCTGCTCCATCTCAACGAGGATAGCCAGCTTATCGATGAACCATACATCGATTTTGGTGATCTCGTGGATCTCGTCGTAGGAGATGCCCTGACGGATCGCCTCTGCGATTCTCCAGATTCTCATATCGTCTACGATGTGAAGCTCTTCGATCAGCTCGTCTTTGGACAAGTGGCTGAAGTCATAGGACATCAGGAATCTACGTGCTGTTCCAGGGAACGGATGGCTTTCATCAGCGCGCCCTCGAAGTTGTTGCAGATACTCATAACCTCACCGGTTGCCTTCATCTGTGTGGTCAGGGTACGTTTTGCACTGATAAACTTATCGAACGGCAGACGCGGGATTTTTACAACACAGTAATCCAGCATCGGCTCGAAGCTTGCGTAGGTTTTTCCGGTAATGGCGTTCGGGATCTCATCCAGAGTGTAGCCAAGTGCGATCTTTGCAGCAACCTTTGCAATCGGATAACCGGTCGCTTTGGAAGCCAGTGCGGAAGAACGGCTGACACGCGGATTTACCTCGATAACACAGTACTCGAAGCTGTCCGGATTCAACGCATACTGTACGTTGCATCCGCCGGTGATGCCAAGCTCGGTGATGATGTTGAGTGCAGAAGTACGCAGCATCTGATACTCTTTATCTCCCAGGGTCTGGGATGGTGCTACGACAATACTGTCTCCGGTGTGAACGCCGACCGGGTCGATGTTCTCCATGTTGCAGACGGTGATGCAGTTTCCTACGCTGTCCCGCATTACCTCGTACTCGATCTCTTTCCATCCGGCGATACATCTTTCAACGAGTACTTCGCCGACACGGGAAAGACGGAGTCCGTTCGAGAGGATCTCGATCAGCTCTTCTTCGTTGTAAGCGATACCGCCGCCGCTTCCGCCGAGGGTGTAAGCCGGACGCAGTACAACCGGATAACCGATCTTGTTGGTGAAATCGATACCAGCCTGTACATCATGGACAACCAGGGATGCCGCTACCGGCTCGCCGATTTTTCCATGGTATCTTTGAATTCCTGACGGTCCTCTGCTTTTTTGATGGTCTGTGCTGTGGTACCGATCAGGCGTACGTTGTTTTCTTTTAAGAAGCCTTTTTCTTCGAGTTCCATCGCAAGGTTCAGTCCTGCCTGGCCTCCCAGAGTCGGAAGAACGCTGTCCGGTTTTTCCTTCTGGATGAGCTGCTCTACCACTTCTACGGTCAGCGGCTCGATGTAAACGCGGTCTGCGATGTCTTTATCGGTCATGATGGTTGCCGGGTTGGAGTTCAGAAGAACAACTTCCATTCCCTCTTCTTTCAGGGAACGGCACGCCTGTGTTCCTGCGTAGTCGAACTCTGCTGCCTGTCCGATGACGATCGGACCGGAACCGATAACCAGAACTTTTTTAATATTCGGATTCTTTGGCATTATTTGTTACCTCCCATCATCTCAAGGAATCGATCAAACAGGTATCCGGAATCCTGCGGGCCAGGGCATGCCTCCGGATGGAACTGTACGGTAAAGATGTTTTTGCCGACGTATTTGAGTCCCTCGTTGGTGCCGTCGTTGACGTTCACAAAGGCCGGAACTGCCACATTCGGATCCAGGGTATCGGTATCTACGACGTAGCCGTGGTTCTGGGAAGAAATGTAAACTCTTCCGGTTGCCAGATCCTTGACCGGGTGGTTTCCGCCGCGGTGGCCGTATTTCATCTTGTGGGTATCTGCGCCGGTAGCCAGTGCCATCAGCTGATGTCCAAGACAGATTGCAAAGATCGGTACATTGGAATCGTACAGTTTTTTAATCTCTTTGATAATGGATACGCACTCTTTCGGATCTCCAGGGCCGTTGGACAGCATGATTCCGTCCGGATTTGCGGTGAGGATCTCTTCTGCTGTAGTAAGCGCCGGATAAATGGTCACTTCGCATCCGCGCTCATTTAAGGAACGTGCGATGTTGTTCTTTGCGCCAAGATCCAGAAGTGCAACTTTAAAGCCTTCTCCTTTTAAAACTGATTTTTCAGAGCAGGTTACCTTTTCTACAACTTTTCCGGTATTATACGCTTTTAATTTTGGAATAATTTCATCGAGGTGATAATTTTCGTTGGTCGTGATCATACCGTTCATGGTACCTTTTTCACGAAGAATTTTGGTGAGAGCACGAGTATCGATTCCGGCGATTCCGGGAATATCGAACTTTTTCAGGAAATTCTGAATGGTGTCCTGGCAACGGAAGTTGCTGGGGAGACGGGATAATTCTCTTACAATATACCATCCGGCCAGGGTCTTAAGGACTCCTGATCATCATAACAAATTCCATAGTTTCCAATAAGAGGATACGTCATACATACTGCCTGTCCCGCATAGGATGGGTCAGTCAGCACTTCGAGATATCCAGTCATGGATGTATTAAATACGATTTCACTGATCACTTCTTTTTGTGAACCAATGCTGGTTCCGGTAAAGACATGCCCGTCTTCTAAGATTAGAAAAGCTTTCATCATTCCACCGTTTTCCTTTCTTTTTCGTTCGGTTTTGAGTTTGTATGAAATATGCATCTCATACTTTAATCTTTCAGATTCTATCACAACCAGGGAAACATTTCAACTATTTTTGTCGAATTACGGAAATTTCTTTTCTGGAATACTTTTGAAGTGTGTATTGGGCATAAAATGTCCTGTCGGAATTATTTTCTTTTCTGGAAAAATAAAATACCCTGACGGAAAGTTTTCACACTTCCCATCAGGGCAATCCGAATTGGTCCACCGGACCAATTCTTGATACGCAAAGCGAAAAATAAATGCAGGAGATGGGACTTGAACCCACACGATCTTGCGACCACAGGCACCTGAAGCCTGCGCGTCTGCCAATTCCGCCACTCCTGCATTTCTTAGTTGTCTTAGCGGTTGTCCGCTTGACAAGATAGATAATAACAGCTTTCTAAAGAAAAGTCAACACTTTTTTTGAAAAAATTTTAATTTTTTTGATTTTATGAAAAATATGGATAATAGTGATAATTTTAAACAATTTTACACTGTCTGAGATTCGTCTGTTTTTCTTTCCCCGTCTGCACATCTTCTCCGCACAGAAATAAAAGACCCTGCCGGGAAGTTTCTGCATCATTCCAGGCAGGGTAAAAATATGCAGGAGATGGGACTTGAACCCACACGATCTTGCGACCACAGGCACCTGAAGCCTGCGCGTCTGCCAATTCCGCCACTCCTGCATTTCTTGTCTTGCGGCTCTCATGTGCCGTTCAACAAAACATATATTACCAGATGATTCCGAATCTGTCAACAGCTTTTTTCAAATTTTTTCAAAAAATTCAAATTTTCTTTTTTGCCCCGAAAAGCCCGCCATCCGCAGGGCTTTTCGGGAGATCCTGCATCACCTGGACTCCCGGCAGGAAATTGCCGTCAGCAGCGCAAGTCCGAAGAAAATACAGAAATCAGAAACATTGAACACAAGTCTGCGGAACTTCTCCGGTCCAAACCGGAAGCTGACATAGTCGGTCACGTAACCTCTCTTATGCCGGTCATACCAGTTCGACATGCCGCCGCCAATCGTAAGCGCAAGCCCAAGCTTCTTCGCCTTACACTTACGTCTGCCCGCCAGCGCTCCGAGACGCGCCCACAGTCCGGACAGCAAAAAGAAGGTGAGAATTTCCACCTTCTTCGTGCTGTCCGCGAAGCCGCCGCCCGCTACGCCGCGGTTATGACATTTCCGCAGGACAATATGTCCTTTGCAGACCGGGATCTGCTCATTTTCCTTTAACTCCTCTTCTGCCTTCTTTTTCAGGCATCCGTCTGCAAGGAAAACCGCTCCCGGCAGCAGGGTCCAGATCATTCCTCTTCCGGTACCTCTGCTTCTTTTTCAGGCTCTTCTTCCGGCGCTGCTGCTTCGGTTTCTTCTGCTTTTTCTTCCGGTTCTACGTGTACAAACTCGGCATCCTCCGGCTCTTCTTCCTTCTCCGGCATAGCAGCACCGCAGCGCATGCAGAAAGCTGCATCTTTCGGAACACTTGCGCCGCAGGCCGGGCATACGATGCGGCCTCTCTTGTTTGCCACGTCTTCCTTGCAGTCTGCAATCTCTTTTTCCAGATCGGTGATATCTTTGCAGATGCCGGCAAGATTCTCGTCGAATGCTTCGCCGTTCAGATAGCGGTTGTAGATGATCTGTCCGATATCCTGGTAATTCTTCTCAATCTGATCCTCAAGCGCATGCTGACGGGTGCGGATCTTCTGAATTTCTACGAATTCATCTGTTTTCTTTCCCACAGTATCCACTGTTTTTTTCAGTGTTTTACTTAAATTTCCAAAAAAATCCTCTGCCATAGTTAAAACCCTCTCTTTCTTATCTCTTATTTCAAGAAAACGCCAGTTTCACGTCTGCTCCGCTGTGTTTTCCAGTTACCTTATTTCTGCTCTAACTTTGGAACTTCCTGACCGCGCAGGAGAATCGTCGGCCCGCCGGTCTTTTCAATATAGTCTTTTGTGATGATAACCTCTCCGATGCTGCTGTCCTTTGGAATCTCATACATGATATCCAGCATGAAATCCTCGATGATCGAACGGAGTGCTCTCGCACCGGTATCTTTTTCCAGCGCTTTTCTTGCAATAGAGCGAAGTGCATCATCATCAAATTCCAGTTTCACCTCGTCGAGTTCGAGCAGTCTCTTATACTGCTTCAGGATCGCATTTTTCGGTTCTTTTAAGATCTCGACCAGCATATCCTCATTGAGACTCTCCAGCGTAAATACGATCGGCAGACGGCCAAGGAACTCCGGCACCATACCGAAAGTCCGAAGGTCTTCTAAGGTCACCTGTGACAGCAGGTTCTTATCCCCATCATACTTGTCCTTCAGATCCGCCTGGAAGCCAATGGAAGCTGTCTTGTTCAGACGCTCCTTGATGATGTCCGTCAGATCCGGGAAGCACCGCCGCAGATAAAGAGAATGTTTCTGGTATTGACGGTCTCGAGCGGAACCATCGCATTTTTGCTGTTGGCTCCCACCGGAACTTCGATGTCGCTGCCCTCGAGGAGCTTCAGCATTCCCTGCTGTACGGCTTCTCCGCTGACGTCTCTCTGGTTTGTATTTTTCTTTTTCGCAATCTTGTCGATCTCGTCAATGAAGATGATACCGTGCTCCGCGCGCTCCACATCGTTGTCTGCGGCCGCTAAAAGCTTAGATACCACGCTTTCAATATCATCACCGATATAACCCGCTTCGGTAAGGGATGTGGCGTCCGTGATGGCAAGCGGCACATCTAAGAGGCGTGCCAGTGTCTGCACCAGATACGTTTTTCCGGAACCGGTCGGTCCGATCATCAGCATGTTGGATTTTTCGATCTCGATATTTCCGTCCTGCGGTGCAAAGACACGTTTGTAATGGTTGTAAACGGCAACCGACATGACTTCTTTGCACGGTCCTGGCCGATGACGTATTCGTCAAGCATCGCCTTGATCCGGTGCGGCGGCGGAATGTCCTTGATGGAAAATTCTTTTGTTTTCTTCTTTTCTTCTTTTTTCTTTACCCGCTGCCGGTTCGGGATCTGGTTGGAAAGCCCGGAGAGATCGAACATGCCGATATTCGGCATGTTGTTCATATTATTCATCATCTCATTGATCTGGCCCGGGTTCTGGTTCATAGTATCAAAGCTCTTCTGCATGCAGTCCGGGCAGATATTGATGTTTCCCGGAAGGGTAATCATCTTTCCGGCTTTGCTCTCCGGTCTGCGGCACATGAAGCAGACTTTTTCATAGGTATCTTCTGTATGATGGTCAGAGCTTTTTGTTTCCGCCTTAGTTTCGTCCGCGGTACCGTCCACTCTGTCTTTCTCTTCTGACATGATTTTTCAAATTCCTTTCTGTAATAGATCGCTTGGTCTAGCTTGATTATAGCCCAAAAGCCATAGGGTCACAAGTAAAAACTTTCTTAAAAATTACCAACTTTTTTAAGAATTTTACAAATTCAAAAAATTATATCAAAAAATGCAAAAAAAGGCGGACAGCCAGGCGTTCATATTCCTGTGCTGTCCGTCTTTTTTCTCTTAGGAAATAGTTATTTCGAGTTTTTATCTGTTGCCAAACGGATTCTGAATACCCTGGTCATTCTGATCGGAGCTTCCGGTTCCATCGTTTGTGGTTCCGTTGCTGCTTCCGCTCGTCTGCGGCATATCTGCTGCAGAGCCAAGGGTCAGCGTCAGTGTTACTTCTTTGTACTCACCGTTGTCCGCACGCTGTACGGTGACATCTACGGTCTCGCCTGCCGCATAATAGGTCAGTGTCTCTTTTAAGCCTTTGGCGTTCGAGATGCTTCTTCCATCAAACGTGGTGATAACATCGCCTTTCTTGAAGCCCGCATCGGCTGCCGGGCTGCCGTCCACAACGCTCATGATGCAGACACCGGTCGGAATACCGTAGTTCTGGGAAACATCTGCGCTGACATCCGCCATGTTGATTCCGATATAAGCGGCCTTATCATCGCTGACTTTGTATCTTGTTGTCAGGTTCATCAGGTTCTGCAGAATCGGCTCCGCTTTCGAAATCGGGATCGCAAAGCCCATGCCCTCGACCTGTGTGGAGCTGTATTTTGCTTCGTTAATGCCGATCAGCTCACCGTTCATGTTCAGAAGGGCGCCGCCGCTGTTTCCAGGTTGATGGCTGCATCGGTCTGGATCAGTCCCTCAGAAGTAATCGTCTCGCCGGTACTCTCATCCTGACTGGAGATCGTACGGTCTTTTGCACTGATATATCCGCTCGTCAGGGACTGGCCGGTTCCCAGTGCATTTCCGATTGCCACAACCTGATCACCGACCTCAAGGTCATCGGAATTTCCCATCACGGCAATTTTGATCTGGCTCTTTGTCTCGTCCTTGATGTCGGAAAGTTTTACTGCAACAACAGCAAGGTCATTGTCCGCATCGGTACCTTTGATCTGGCCTTCTACCGTCTCATCGTCGATAAAGCTGACGGAAAGAGACGTCGCACCGCTGACAACGTGGTTGTTTGTCGCAATCAGGAGCTCATCGTCGTTCTGTCCGACAATAACTCCGGTTCCGCTTGCAGGAACTTCCTGGCTTGTGGTTCCGAAGAATGTCTCAACTTCTTCCACCGTTGTCGTAGAAATTGCTACCAGAGACGGCATCGCACTCGATGCAACATCTTTCACGGACATCTCGCCGGTTGCTTTTACGGTATCGGAGGTATCACTGCTGTCTGCTGCCGTTGTTGTGGTGGTCGTCGGAATTGTAACTTCCTGCTTCTGCTCTGTTGCTGTACCGATCACTTTCGTACCGACTGCTGCAGTCCCAATGAAAACACCGCCTGCCACGAGTCCGAAGCACGCTGCCATGGCAAGTGTCATGCCCCATTTTTTTGCGGCTGACATTGGTTTTTTCGCTTTCTTTTTGTGATCCTGCGGCTGCGGAACGGCAGAAAACTGTGGTTTTTCCTGCTTCGGAGCACTCTGTGTCTGTGACTGGTACTGATAATGTTCTGTCTTTGCAGAAGATGTCCGCTCTGCCTTTGCCTCCGACGGGTCCGGTTCTCCGGTGTAGGAAGCGCTGTTATTCTCCTCGCCGGTCTTTCCGCTGATTTTCGGATTCACCCAGCTGTAGGTTGTCGTTTTCTTTTCTTCCGCCTTCGGCGCTTCTGCGGTTTCCTGCGGTTTTTCCGTCTCTGCTGCACTCTGCTCTGCTGTCGTTTCTGCTTTTACTTCTTCTGTATGCTCTGCAGCTTTGGTTTTCTCTGCTGCCTCACCATTTATTTCTTCTTTTTTGAATTCTTCACTCATGGCTGATCCCTCTTTCTCTTTTCTATCTCAGGCACCAATACACAGTGCTCTTATTTCTTTCTTCATTTTCTAATGCCTATTGTACGTTAGAATTGTGTTGAAACTGTGATAATTTTGAAAAAAGAGGAATTTTATGCTGCGGTTTTTATTCTACCGTAACCGATTTCGCCAAGTTTCTCGGTTTATCCACATCGAGGCCTCTGCCGATCGATACGTAGTAGCCAAAGAGCTGCAGCGGAATGATCGCCAGGGAGTTTGCAAAAATCGGATTTGTCTCCGGCAGGTAAACTACGTAGTCGGCTACTTTTTCCACTTCTGTATTGCCAACGGTCGTTACCGCCATGACAAACGCGCCTCGTGTCTTCACTTCCTGAATATTGCTGATCATTTTCTTGTAGAGCTCCGGCTGGGTCAGCACGGCTACGACAAGGCGTCCGTCCTCAATCAGGGAAATGGTTCCGTGTTTCAGCTCACCGGCTGCATACGCCTCGGAGTGGATGTAGGAAATCTCTTTCAGCTTCAGGGAGCCCTCCATCGAGATTGCATAGTCGATGCCGCGTCCGATGAAAAAGACGTGTTCTGCCGCAAGATAACGGTTGGCAAAACGCTGTACGTTCTCCTTGTGGGACAGCAGCAGGGAAATCTGCTCCGGCAGGCGCTCAAGGCTCTGGATCATCGCATCGAAGTCATTCTGTGAAACGGTTCCGCGTACTTTGGCAAACTTCATCGCCAGAAGGTACTGCGCGATAAGCTGTGTGCTGTACGCTTTCGTTGTCGCAACAGCGATCTCCGGACCGGCCCAGGTATACATGACATTGTCTGCCTCTCTTGCAATCGAACTTCCAACTACGTTTACGATGCCAAGGGTACGCACGCCCTTTTCTTTTGCAAGGCGGAGAGCCGCGAGGGTATCGGCCGTCTCACCCGACTGGCTGACGATGACCACGAGCGTATTTTCCTGCAGAATCGGATCACGGTAGCGGAATTCGCTTGCCAGATCTACCTCAACCGGGATTCTTGCCAGCTTTTCGAAGACGTATTTTGCGGTTACACCGGTGTGGTATGCAGAACCGCAGGCAACGATAAAGATTTTGCGGATCGCGCGGATCTCCTCATCGGTCATGCCGAGTTCTTCGATCACAACATCACCGTTCTTAATACGCGGCGTCAGGGTATCTTTTACGGCTTTTGGCTGCTCATGCATCTCTTTCAGCATGAAATGCTCATAGCCGCCTTTTTCTGCCGCATTCATATCCCAGTCGATGTGGGTTGCCTCTTTCTCCAGCTCCTCCTCGTCAATATTGTAGAAGTGAAGGCCATCGCGGGTCAGTTTCACGATCTCCTCATTTTCCAGAAAATAGACATCTCTTGTATATTTCAGGACAGCCGGAACATCGGATGCAATCAGGTTTCCGCTCTTACTTGTACCAACGATCAGCGGGCTGTCTTTACGGACCGCATACACCTCATCCGGATGGTCGCGGAACAGGATACCCAGTGCATACGATCCCTCCATGCGGTGCATAACCTTTGTGATCGTTGCAAGCGGATCGCCGTTATAATAGTAATCCAGCATATGGGCAATTACCTCGGTATCTGTCTCCGAAAGGAACTCATATCCTTTGGACATCAGTTTTTTCTTTAATTTCAGATAATTCTCAATAATTCCATTGTGTACAACGACAATCGAGTGGTCTTTATTGAAATGCGGATGTGCATTCAGATCGGAAGGTGCCCCATGCGTTGCCCATCTCGTATGTCCGATTCCTACGGTACCCGGAAGTGTCGCTCCATTTTGTGTCATTTCCTCAAGCACCTTCAGACGGCCCATTGCTTTCTGCATCTGAATTTTGTTTCCATCGTATACAGCAATTCCGGCCGAATCGTATCCGCGGTACTCCAGCTTTGACAATCCGTCCAGCAGCACCGGGGCAGCCTGGCAGGTTCCAATATATCCAACAATTCCACACATAGATTTTTTCCTCCTAACAGCAAAAGGCGGCACCCTTGTTCTGTTTTCAGGTTATGCCGCCTTCTAATTTCTTGTTCTTTACTTTTTTACCACGCTGCTCCGTTCTCTGTCAACCTTATGGAGCATTTCGTATTTACTTACAAAATCTTTTTTATTTTTTGTTTTTTACTTTCACTTATCTTCTATTTCGTTTTTTTCTTATCTTTCCGTGATATTCCCACCACGTTTTGTTTGAGGTACACCAGCGGATCACACCGTCCGGAAGGCTTTTGTATCGTTTTCCGAGGAAGTATCCCACATATTTGAATCCGCTTTGAAAAAATAACGTGACGAGCAGCCACGGCTTATGAATTTTGCAGACGTAGGATGCCGATTTTTTCACCATACGGATTCCCTCACCCTCAGACGGATACGCATCAAAGATCTCCGGATGCTGTGCCTGGGATACACCGAGGTCGAAATTGCGGTGAAGCTGTGCCAGACAACCGTAATTGTGGGAATGTACCACCTTCGCATCTGCCGCATAGGCAATCGCATAGCCCGCCTGCACAAGATGCCCGGCATAGATCATATCTTCGTTAAACAAGGTGCTTTCTACAAATCCACCCAGCTCTTCATATGTCCTGCGGTCATACATTGCACAGACATTGGAGCAGAAAAAAGTCTTAACACCAAGTTTGGCAGATCACCGGCATCCTTGATATCACTCTCCTCCGGATAGTTAAAGCCTCTCGTAAACCGTTCCAGTGTACGGCAGTCATCCCGCGGAAGCTGCCGCGCATAGGCCGCCTTCACATGCGGCAGTGAAAATTTTTCCACCAGATGTTCCACGCACGCATTGTCGTACGGCATGGCATCCTGGGTCATAAAAAGCAGAAGATCCGCATCCGAACTTCTGCCATCGCCCTTCTCGTTCCGCCGTGGTCAAATTCGCTTGGCCGGATATGCTCTACCATAATTTTATCCGATAACTGCTCCCACGCCGGGTTCCAGAACTTTTTCCCTGTGTTTACAACCCGGATCGACCGGATCGGGTAAGTCTGTTCCAAAAGGCGGGGCAGAAGCTCTGCGAACTCCTGCCCTGGTTTATACGTTGGTATCATAACATCAACGGTATAGAATTTCATGTCTGGTTTTCTCCCTCGTATTTAGTCGCCTGCGATCACCGAATCTGCCTCTGCACCAGGCCCCTGGTTCAGCACATAGCCGATCATATCTTCATCGTAACCGCTCTTTCTTGCAATGTAGTCGCTGTACTCTGTAACAGCCGCAGACGGTTCATACGAAAGACCCGGATACAGATATTCATGCAGCTCTCTTACATTGAACTCCAGCGTAACCGGAATTACAACATCCTCACCAATGGCATTCACTACATTTTCACCATAGCAGAGCTGGAACGGATAGGCATAGGAGGTTCCCATCGTATACGTTACCGCATGCATACCAAGTTCCAGGATTTCATTCTTGGTAAGACTGGTGCTGACATTTCCCATCACCTTGTCCAGAATTTCCGGAATCTTGGTCGGATTCTGTTTCAGCTTCTGTACCATAAGATTGATAACAATTCGCTGACGGCTGGTACGTTTTGCATCATCACCGCCGCCATAACGGATCCGCGCATAGGAGGTAGCAAGCGCACCGCTGACATGACGTACTTCGCTGTAATCATCCCCAAGGTCCTCATCATACGGAATAGCTTCATACTCTACGCCCTGTGCTTCCGATACCTCTCTGTTGTAGTTGTTTGCATGAACACACTCTGCATTTGTCATCTCGATGTCGAGACCGCCCAGGACATCAATCGCATCGGCGAGTGCCTTGAAGTTTACGGTAACGTAATCGGTCAGTGCAAAGTCAAGGTTTGTATTCAGCATGGAGAGCATACTCTCCGGGCCGCCGCGGTTGTATGCGGAATTGGCTTTGTCAAACTCATAATATTCATCGGTATATTTCGCCATATTCATCCAGGTGTCACGCATAATCGACACCATACGGATTTCCTGCTTGTCATGATCAATACAACAGAGAATAATCGTGTCACTGTTCATGCTTTCTGCCAGCTCGGAGCCTTCCACACCTCTGGCATCCACGCCGACCAGCGCGATGACCTGTGTACCGGACATCTGTGAGAGATCGGTATTTGCCTTTACTTCACTGTTGATCTGAATCTGGGAGCTGTCCAGCGTATCCTGATTCATCTTATCCATCGAACGGTTGATCCATGCGTAGACGAACAGAATTCCGGAAAGAATCAGCAGAACGGTGATTTCAATTCCGAAAATTATTTTTCTGCGGCGCATTTTTTTGTATTTTCTGCTCTTTTTGTAATTCTTCTTCGACATCTCTTTTCCCCTTATCTTTTAGTAAGCGTTTTTATTCACAAATCCTTTGAAAAAGGTCAGGAACAGAATTTTAAAATCAAGTCCCAGCGTCCAGTTTTCAATATAATACAGATCACAGTCAATACGCTTGCGGATAGAAGTATCCCCCCGGTATCCATTCACCTGCGCCCATCCCGTAAGACCGGGACGAACCTGATGTTTTACCATATAACGCGGGATCTCCTCCCGGAATTTTCCACAAAGAAAGGTCGCTCCGGCCTCGGTCCGACCAGGCTCATATCTCCTTTTAAGATGTTAAAGAGCTGTGGAAGCTCATCAATGCTGGTATGGCGCATGAATTTTCCAAATCCCGTCACACGCGGGTCATTCTTCACGGTCCATGCCTTCTTTTCTTTCTCCTCCGTCTGAACTTCCATCGAACGGAACTTGTACATTTCAAACGGTTTGTTGTGCAGTCCGACGCGTGTCTGACGGTAGATCAGCGGACCCGGTGAGGTCAGCTTGATCATGATGCAGGAAAACAGCATCACCGGTGAGAACAGAATGATCGCCACGAGCGCGCCGAAAATATCCACAATCCGTTTCAGCATCGCGTTGAACGTGTTGGAAAGCGGCACATAGCGGATATTGACGACAGGAAGTCCCTGCAGGTCTTCTGTGTACGGCTTTGTCGGAATGATGTTGTGGTAATCCGGCACAAACTGGGTATGTACGCCGGATTTTTCACACATGGCAACGATCTCCTCCAGGCGGAAGTATTCGTTCAGTCCAAGGGTAATGGCAATTTCATCCAGTTTGTTTTCCGGCAGAATGACTGAAAGATTGTTGATTCTTCCAAGAACCTTGATACCGCGGTACATCGTTCCCGCTTTGACATGGTCATCGAGGATTCCGCGGACGAGATAGCCCCACTCCGGGTTTGCAATGATCCGGTCAATGTATTCCTCGGTCGCACGGCTGTAGCCGACCATCAGAATCTGCTTCTGGTTGCGGCCGTGTTTCCACATATTGCTTAAGATATAGTGGATCAGATTTCTTACGATCGTTTCCAGTGTCACATTCAGCACAAAGAAGATGCAGAGCATACCACGGGAAAAGTGAACCTGGCGCACCATGTAAAGGCTGGCCAGCCAGACCAGAAATCCAACCGTATTCGCTTTTAAGATATTGGCAAATTCCAGACGTCTTCCCTGAAAACGCTTGGATGCATAGAGATTAAATGCATAGTAAAGCAGCAGATAGCCGGGCACGATATAGAGCAGTGCCATCATATACGTCGCCGGCGGCAGAATTCCCCTCTCCGGATGATTATTCATAACGCCCAGCCGCACATAGCAGTACCAGGACAGTACATAGGAAAGTGCGAGCACCAGGGCATCGATCAGAACGTGCATCCGGTCAAAATATTTCTGATTATCGTTGATCAAATTCGTTCACCTTATCTGTTTTTTCGGGATTTAAAAATTCCCTACCCCTAACTATACAATAAGTTCCAAAAAAGAGCAATCATATTTTTCTAACATTCTTCTTATTTCCGTAAACTTTTTAACTTTTTCGTAATCTTTTGAAAGAATCCTTATGCCCTCTCCAGAAATCTCCGGAACACATTGATAAAAAGCTCCCATTCGATGACAAAATACGTGCCGAGGCGCTTCCACTCGAAACGGATCTTTTTGCTCTGTTTTCCGGCTTCCGGCAGATGAAAAAACCATTCTTGATTCCTGCCAGATATTCTTTTCCGTATCCCTTCGATGCAAAAAAGACCAGTTTTGCCGAAAAACCGAGGATAAAGGCCGGCAGGTTAAGCAAAATCTGTAAAACCGGCATATTTTTATAGATCAGATAAATATTGTTCCTGGAAGAATAACGGATTTTAAAGAGGTTATACCGGGAGCCGCTCGTTCCGCTTCCGACGTGGTAAACCTTCGCGGACGGCTCATACCAGTTCTCGTAGCCCAAAAGCCGCGCACGATAGCCGATGTCGGTATCTTCCAGATAAGCGAAATGTTCTTCGTCAAAAAGTCCGGTCTTTTCCAGAAATTCCCGGCGGTAGATCGCTGCTCCGGCGCAGGCCGCAAAAATCCGGTCGGACGTTTCAAATTCACTGACCGGTTTTCCTTTTCCTCTTGCGAATGCCCATCCCAGCATATTATAGTAATTTCCCGCATCGTCGATTTTATCACGCTCCTGATAGGAAATCAGCTTTGCGCTGCATGCAAACGCATTCTTTCTTTTACAGATTCCCTCATAAAGGCGCTCGACAAAGTCCGGGAACACTTCGGTGTCGTTGTTTAAAAGGATCACATACGGCTCCTTCGACCGGCGGATGCTTCGTTGACCGCACGGCTGAAGCCATAGTTATCATCGAGCTGGATGATTTTCGTCTCCGGGTAGTGTTCCCGCAGAAACGCACAGCTCTCATCCTGTGAACCATTGTCCACGAAATATGTGGTAAATTCCGTAAAGGTCTGCTTTGCAAGCGCTGCAAAGCACGTCTCCAGATACCGGTATCCATTATAATTTGGTATTACAACTGCTACTTTATCCATGGTTTTACTCCCCTGCCGTCGGCACGCAGTCCATAGTTCCACGATGCCAGCGTTAAATTTGGATTGTAGCAGGGATCTCCTGCCTTTAACAGCCCAATCCAGCGGCTGCGCATAAATTCGATTTCCGACTGGAAGCGGCGCACCTTCTTCTCGTCATCCTCTGCTCCCCTAGATTTCGATTCATAATGGTACAGCTCCACGTGCGGATTGTATACGATTTTATAACCTGCTTTTCCAATGCGCAGGCACAGATCAACATCATTGAAAGCGACGGACAGTTCTTCTTCAAAGCCGCCGACCTCCTCAAAGACCTCTTTTTTCATCATCATGCACGCTGCTGTCACCGCACTCACATTCATCTGGAGCGATGCCTTATGCAGATAGCCGCTTCTTCCGCGCGCCAGTCCTAAAAAGGCGTGGCCCGCAATGCCGCCTATCCCGATGATAATGCCGGCATGCTGCACCGTGTTGTCCGGATAATACAGCTTCGCGCCGACCGCCCCGATCTGCGGTCTTTGCAGATTGGACACCATCTTTTCCATAAAATCGGGTGTGATAATTTCCATATCGTTATTGAGAAACAGGAGATACTCTCCCTTTGCCTCTTTGACGCCGAAATTATTGATCGCAGAATAGTTAAAGCCCTGTTTTGGATACTTCAGGACACGGATGCCCTGTGCTTCGAGTTCTTTGTAATAGGAAAACGTTGCTTCCTCAGTGCTGTTGTTCTCAATAATCAGAATCTCATAGGATGGATACATGCACTTCTTCTTAATGGATTCCAGACAGGTGCGTAACGTATCGGCCTGATCCTTGTTCGGGATCAGAATCGAAACCAGAGGCGTTCCCCGCAGTTTATAATCTACATCGTAGAAGCCATAATCCGAACGCAGTGTGACGGTTCCCTCTTCGCCGCAGCGCGCAAGGTTTCCCTCAATTGCCTTTTTTCCGGCCTCATACGCGTACAGCTTGCTTGCCGGATTGTCTGCGGTGGAAGCGCTGTGGACCCTCCAGTGATATAAAACCCTCGGAATGTGTACAATTTTTCCCGCCATTTCCGTGCAGCGGAAGATATAATCATAATCCTGCGCCCCATTGTATTCCGGACGAAGGCCGCCGGTTTTCTCCGCAATCTCCCGCCGTACAACGAAGAAATGGCAGATATAATTGTTTGACCGCAGCAGATCCAGATTGAAATCCGGTTTGAAATGCGGCTGGAAATACTCGGACAGATCGGTCCGTACCTTGTCCTCATCGGTATAAAAAGCATCGATGGACGGATCTTTTTCCAGACGGATGGCAATTTCAAAGAGTGCATCCGGCGCAAGCAGATCGTCGTGATCCATAAAACCGACGAAATTTCCCGCTGCTGCGGCAAGCGCTGCATTTGTATTCTCTGCAATGCCGATATTTTCCGGAATCGGAACGTTCTTTACACGCGGATCTTTTCCGGTATACTCTTTCAGGATGCGCGCCATCGTCTCGTCCTCCGGGCTGGCATTTCCGATCACCAGTTCCCAGTTTTCATAACTCTGTTTTTCCAGGGATTCGATCATCTGACGCAGAAAAATTCCGGCGTACGGTAAGCCGGAACAACAACGCTGATCTTCGGACAATAAGAAAATTTATGATTTTTCTGACGCGCCAGGTCCTCCTCTTTTGCGCAGTACTGCTCCCGCCACGGTCCGTACGGAACCTCCTCCGGCTCCATCCGCTCCGAAAGACGGATCAGGAATTCCTTTGGCCCATAATGTTTCAGGTAACGCAGTCCCTTCTGTATGTTGTAAGGTTTCAATTTCCGTATAAAACGGAGCCATTTCATATCTGACACTTTTTTTAACTCCTTGGGGTTTTTGTTTTTCAGGTTTTTTGTTTTTTCCGTATGAACTCGTTCGCATTATACTCTATTTTACTGCATTTTGCAAATCCCGACTGAAAATATTAAGAAATTATGTATTTCTTCCCTGTTCGATTTATGTTATAATCTCATCTTTGACTGTTGATTATAGCTATTCTCTTAATTAACGCAAATTCCAGATGCATGGAACCACCCTTTGCAATCATTCGTACTTATTGTTTCTAAGGCCGCTTTTACAGCCTCAGGTAGTTCAGCAGCAACACGGACTTTCCTCTTTCTGAGAAAGGATTTCATTTTTGACCACATTTTTTCAATAAGGTTCAAATCTGGACTGTATGGTGGCAAATATAGATAGGAGATCCCCGCCTTGTCTAAAAGCTCCGTCACTATTTTGACATGATGAGAACGCATGTTATCCATGATTACAACATCGTCTTTCTCAAGGCTCGGTATCAATTGTTTTCCCATATATTCACAAAATCGCTGTGCAGTTATTCCACCTTGGTACGTAGTATATACCAGACTGACGTTAAGCCGGATGGATGACAAAACAGTTGTTCCGGCAGGCGTGTTGATCGGGGTAGCATCCATGGCACGTTTCCCATGTACTGCATGTGCATAGTGTCTTGTGAGGTTTGTATTAATACCGCTTTCATCGAGATATATTTGATGTTCTGCATTTGCACCAGATATAGTTTCTATCCACTGACTGCGTTTTCTCTGCACATCGGGAACGCTCCTGTTCTTTGCATGCAAAGACTTTTTCTTATAAGTGTAACCTTGTTTTATCAGAAAACGCCTGACGCTTCATCGCCTACAGGTAAATGAAGCGTTTCGACAATCTCCTTCATTGTGATATCCGGTTGTTCTTGCACAAGTTCCAGAATATCGTGGTGCTGTTTTTCTGTAAGAATTGTTTTCCGGTCTCTCAGCTGCGTTCTGGTCTCATAACTGCCAGTGCGTGCACGCTCTTCTATAAGGCGGTATACGGTGCTTTCATTTACTGAAAATATTTTGCAATTTCCCTGGCATTATGAGTTTTATCCCAGGCCTCCAATACCAGTTTTCTAGCTTCATTGTGTAGCATACTATCGTCTCCTACACTATATTTTATCACCGCTGTAAAGGAGCTGCATTATTTAAGAGGTTTGCTATAGAAAGAATCGCTATAATAAGCTTCTGACAGGAGACTAAAGAAAATCTGTTCATGAGTCTTCCTGTCAGCAATACCTGACCAGCGATTCTTGGCGCGATGTCAAGAGTGGCGTACGGTGAGATTAACTTTCTGATTTATGTGATTAAATTTTTGAAATTCGTGTCCAAAATATGTTGACTAGTGCAAACTCCCGTGAATTTGACCGCATTATACCCTATTTTAATGCAATTTGCAAATACCGACTGAAAATATTAAGAATTTATGTGTTTCTTCCCTGCTCGCTTTATGTTATAATAATAAAAGTGTGTCTAATACATTTTAGAGAGATCCGCTGCCCGGACAGTCTTATGCAGCTGTACCCGCTGGATCAGAAGGAGTGAGTTATGATTAGAAAGAATTCTGCAGCCCGCACATTTTTATGCCTGTTGCTTGCTTTTGTTTTTGCCGCGTCCTGCCTCCCGCAGACGATTTTTGCCACAACCGATAAAAAAACAGTCACCACCTGGCCCGAAGGACCGGAAAACAATTCCGGCGCTGTCTGTTTACTCGATGCCGATACTGGTGCTGTTTTATACGATAAAACATGGACGAGCAGCGCTATCCTGCCAGCATCACCAAGATTCTGACGGCTCTGCTGATCATTGAAAACAAGCAGATGACCGACACCGTTACCTTCGGCGAACATGCTGTCAGCGAATCCATTCCGGGAAATGCCCGCATCAACGTTCAGCTTGGCGAAACGATCACAGTGGAGGATGCTCTTCACGCGATTCTTCTTGCCTCGCAAATGAGTCTGCACACAGCTTGCCATCGACATTGCCGGAAGCGAGGAAGGTTTCGCCGCCATGATGAACGAACGCGCCGCTGCACTTGGTTGCACGAATACCCATTTTGTCAATGCAAACGGTCTGCCAGATCCGAACCACTACACCAGTGCACACGATATGGCACTCATTATGCAGGAGTGCATCAAAAACGAGACCTTCTGCCGCATCGAGTCCGATCTGACCTACACAATTCAGCCGACCAATATGACCTCGACACCGCGTGATCTTCAGAACCACCACGCATTGCTGTTCCAGGACGGTCAGTGGGGATACAAGGGTGCTTTCGCCGGAAAGACCGGTTATACCGATGAGGCACACAACACACTCGTTACCGCTGCCAAGCGAGGCAATATGACGCTGGTCTGCGTTGTTTTAACCTGTGATAACCTCGATTATATCAACGATACCCGTACCGTACTTGATTTCGGTTATGATAATTTTACACATTATACCCTGAAGAACGCAAAAAAGGAAAGTCTTTCCGGTGTGGTAACGCTTCCAAAGAATGCGAAAATTGAAACTGCAACCTACACCGATCCGGACGGCGCTTCCGTTGAGGAACCGTACACCCGCCAGTATTTTTTCGATGATCACTTCATCGGAACAGCCGAGGTTTCCGCTCCATGTACTGTTTCCGACAGTTCTTCGGTTTCCTCCGATTCATCAGAAGAAACCGACAGCACAGATATTCCAACACCGGAAGAAACCAAGAAAATTTCTTTTCTCTCCACACTGCTCTATATTCTGCTTGGCCTGAACGGTGTCGCTTTTCTGATTCTGATCATTGTCGTGATCAACAACGCGAGAAAGAGACGGAAACGCAGAAACAGACGCCGCAATAACCGAAACAAACGGCACTGATCTTCTAATTTATAAGCAATCAGGACCTCCCGTCCAACGGGTGATCCTGATTCAAGAGTTCGACGGAAGTCGAACTTTCCTATAAGAAGTAAAGAATGGCATCGAAAACGCAACCGATTTCGATGCCATTTGGGTATAACGCAGAGCTACCGCCAGAAATATTTGCTAGTGCGACAGCCCTTTTTGTTGCTTATTTATTTTCCAAGATACTGTTCTAAAATCTGTGGTTCGATTCTTTTCCAGTTTCTTTCCTTTACCGTCTCTTCTGCTCCCGTATCCAGTTTTTTCCTCAGTTCCGCATCTGTCAGAATACGCTCAATCGCCGCTTTTGCCTCCGCGAGATTTCCCTGTGGATAGAGAATACAGTTTTCCCCATCTTTCAGGTATTCCAGATTGCCACCGTTCGGCACAGCAACGACGTAGCCGCCGGACGCCATCATCTCAAGCGGCGGATAGGAAAAGCTTTCCAGCAGGCTTGTTTTCAGCAGGATATCACACGCCGCATAGACTTCCGGTGTTTTTTCATATGGAACCCGGTGTAAAAAGCGGTCCACGCGGTACCAGGATTTCGGATTTCCATTGTAGGACATGTACCAGATCTCGAATTTTTCCAGATCCAGCCGTTCCACGATACGGAAGCTCTCGTCCACGTTTTTATGCTCCGCGCTGCAGTCTCCCTCGATCAGAATCCGAATTTTTCCCTGCAGATCCCGCCCCCGTTTCGGATAGAAGGACGGATCGATGCCGTTCGGAAGATAGACTGCTTCGGTATGGTATTCCTCCCGCAGCCAGTTCTGACACCATTTGGAAATGGTTACGTACTCCATCGGGCTCCTCATCCGGTAAGTCGCCGAAGTTGCGATCCGGTACGGGCTTCCCGGCGGATAAAATCCAACTTCAAAATTCTGCACCAGATATTTTTTCTCGGATCTTGCTGGACTGTTCGACGAACTCTGCGGTATTCCACATCGTCGCTACCGCAAGATCCAGCGTTCCCTGCAGTTTCTCTCGCTCGGCCGACAGCACCGGAAAATGGAAATCACCCTCATGATACCACTCCGCCTCCCCTTCCAGAGTAAAGAGGCTGACCTGCGCTCCTGCTTTTACCAGCATTTCCGCATGAAGAAGTGCAACGCGGATGCCTCCGCTGATCTCCATCGCTGGAAGCACAAAGGCACAGCGTAGATTCCAGTGGCGCTCCACCCACTCGCAAATCCCGGTGGCATGAAAGATTGTGACACACTCGCGGCTGCACCGGCCATATGCCCGTCCGGCAATGGCTTTTCGTGCCGGTTCGTCGTCGATCAGCCACTGCAGTTTTTCCAACCACTCCGCTTCGTCTCGGCAGAGTACGCCGTCTTCTCCATCCTGTACCATCTCAGCAAAAGCGCCGAGATTGCTGGCTGCTGTCACGGTCTGCACCAGAGCCGCTTCCACCCATTTATTTTCCGATTTCGCACGGTTAAAAATCGTATCGGTAAGCGGAGCCAAGTTGATATCCACCGACGCAATCCGCTCCGGCAGTTTTTGGTAATCGACAAATCCCTCCATCTGGATCTGGGAAGCAAACAGTTTCAGCTCCACCGGGAGTTCCAGAATTCCCACGATGAGGAGTTCCAGGTTCGGATTTTTGCCAAGCAGCTGTTTCAGCACCGGAACGATCATCTCGATGTCGTCCAGATGCGTCGCACTGCCGCTGAAATAGCCAAGGCGTACTTTTTTCGCCGTTCCATCTGCTTCGTTCTTTTTCTGTTTTTCTTTTAACACCGCCTCGGACAGTAGCAGCATCTCATCTGACGCACAGTTGCGGTTGATCAGCACCTCCGGTACGTACTGCTTCAGTTCTTCTGCCAGCGCCGCTGTCGTCGTAACCGCCGCATCGCAGAGGGAAAGCAGCTCGCCCATGTTTCGGACATTCTGATCGTATGCCTGCCGTTCTTCCGGCTGCATCCGGTCGAGAAACGGAATCTGATCGGTGTATTTCGTATCAATCACAAGATCATCCACATCGTACCACAGAGCTTGTTCATCTGCTTGCCATTGTGGCAAATTCCCGCAGGGTGTCCGTCATCGGGCAGCGGAAAATCACGAACGCGCCGTAGCAACGTACCATCCAGGGCTTCAACTCCTGAAAATAAACCGTATCACACGTATATCCGCCTGCCTCCAGCTGCTCCATCTGATGCACCACGCGGTACCGGTGTGGATGCGGCAGCTGTTCATTGCAGCCACTGATAAAGAGAATATCCCGGTAGACCCGGGATTTTTCTCTCTGAAACTCTTTTTCTTTTTTTGCCCGCGCAAGGTACCCTTTCGTACGCCCAGCCAGACCGCCGATTCCTTCTTCTGCAACAGCTTTTTTTAATTTTGCTGTCAGCACTGAAATTTTTTCCAAACGTTTCACCGCTTTCTTTCTCTGTTCCGCTTACCGCAATCCGTAGTAGTTCTGCAAGTACATCGGATAGATGATTCTCGCCCAAGTGAATGCCGCTAATGCCGCTGCCGCCACACAGACCAGAATACAGAACAATTTTTCATACTTCTGTAGTTTTTTCTCCCGTTTCAGGAACGCCTGCACACCCTTCGTCACGAAATACATCAGCGGAATCAGCATCGGCATGCTGTATCGTCCTGCGGCTGAAAATCAGA
>ENA-OQAS01000361-OQAS01000361.1-human-gut-metagenome-genome-assembly--contig:-NODE-361-length-24113-cov-5.829109_pt1 | contig 24113 bp, 45 predicted proteins | sample MGYA00242733_ERZ504523 | MGnify/ENA primary metagenome ERZ504523 (study PRJEB26092, sample SAMD00036239) | human gut metagenome | host: Homo sapiens | study: EMG produced TPA metagenomics assembly of...
ATCACCGGCAAGGGCTGGTGGTACGGCGGCCGTGCGCTGGAGATGGCCCAGGTGCTGCGGCGGCTGCTTTTGCCCGGACAGGCCCACTGGCTGTTCGCCCCCGGGGCGGAGCCTATGCGGGCGTATCTGACCCGGTTTGATTACACTTGCACCACCGCCCGGGACGGGGTGCAGTACAGCTTTACTTTTACGGAGGACTGTGACCCAGCGCCCCGGTATGCTCCTTACGGCAGCACCCGGGTGCGGCAGGGGGAAAACGCCTTTGACATTGCGGCGCGCACCGGTGTGTCGGTAGATACCATTGTGGCACGGAACCGCTTGGCCTCGCCCTTTGGTCTGACCCCCGGGGAAAAGGTGGTGTTGGCGTGACCTTTGAACTGGAATTTTTGGACGGCAAGCGGGCGGTGCCCCGGCAGCTGCTGTCTTACCGCTGGAGCGGCGATGTGACTGCCGGTTGCGACGGACTGCGACTGCACTTTTTGTGGGACGGCGATCTGCCGGAGGTGTATCGGGTGCGGGGCTTTGCGCCGGATGGTGCGTGCTGCTTCTTTGGCTATGCGGACCAGCAAAAGCTGACGGTATCCCCCGGGCAACGGCGGGGCTTTGTGTATGCCCGCTCCTCTGCCTGTCTGCTGCTGGACAATGAGGCGCTGCCCATTAGTCTAAAGGCACCCAATGTGGACCAAATGGTCCACCATTACGCGGCACCCTTTGGCTTTACGGCGGCTTTGCTGCCGGCACCGCCCCGGGACAATATACGGTGGAGAAGGGCACCAGCTGCTTTGGTGCCTTGCAGGGCTTTATGCAGGTGCTGGGCGCCAAGGGTGTTTTTGCCGATCCGGAGAACCGGCTGTGTGTTTACGGCAGTGAGGCACCGGTGACTTTGCCCGGGGATCAAATCACCTCGATTACGGCGGTGACCGAGCGGGGAGAAGCGCCGGGGATATATGCCTATAAAATTGCCAGCGCGGAACCGTACTGCCGCCGATTGGAGGCCGGGTATTTTGCGGACAAAAAGATCAGTCGTCGTCGCTATGTAAATGTGGCGGCCTATCCGCCGGAGCAGCGCCAGCAGGTGCTACTGCGCAAGCTGGAGCAGGCGGCTGCCCGGTATCGGCGGCTGGAGGTGGTGCTTACCGGTGCCCATCGGCTGCCGCTGTATGCCCCGGTGGTGCCAAAGGACGGTGTGCCGGACAGCGCCGGGTTCCGCATTTTTCAGCGGGAGATCACCGGCACCGCTCGGCAGGTACAGACCCGACTGGTGCTGTGCTGCCAACCGAAATTGGAGGCGATGTACTATGTGGCTGAATGAGCGTGCCCGCCAAACCGGCGGCGCCGGATATGAGTGCGCCGGGGTGACTCTGGGCGCAGTCAGGTGGAAACGGTGGCCTCTGCCATTTGCGGGAGACCCCGGTGTATGCCCCTTACGGCTATGCGGCCAATGTGCCTGCCGGTGCCAGGTGCTGCTGCTCTCCGGCGGAGAGGACGGCGCAGTGGTTGCCGGCGCTCGTATGGGCAGCATCGATCTGGCACCCGGCGAGGTGGAGCTGCGCGGCCCGGCGGCGGGGTGGTGCGCCTGTGCCGGGACGGTACGGTGCGGATAAACGGTCTGGTCATCAATGAAAAAGGAGAGATCGACCTTGATCTATGCAGTGGAAAACGGCGATTATGCGGTTACGGATCATGTCCCTCGGCGCCTGGACGCACCGGAGAATCTGGTGCAGTCTTTGCGCTTGCTGCTGACGTTGCCCCGGCAGGGCTATTATCCTCGGCCGGTAGGCGGGGTGGGCGGCTGCGGGGCAGATCTGTTGCCGGACGAACTGCTGGCGCTGGGTCGTCGGGCCGTCTGGGATGTGCCCGGCGTGCTGGTGTTGGGGGTGCGCACCGCAGACGGCAGCGCGGTCTTTCGTCTGTGGGTGCGTGAGGAAGAACGGGAGGTGACGGTTGCCCTATGAGAGCGACCTATCAAGAAATAACGGACAAAATGCGGGCGGCATTTTTCGACGCTTGCGGCGAAAAGCCGGAGGATCTGCCGGAACTGGACGCCCGCTTTCGCAGTGTGGCAACAGAGCTGTATGCCCTGTCGGTGTTTGGCGACCATGTGCAAAGTCAGGTGTTTGCCGATACGGCACGGGGTGCGGACCTGGATCGGCACGCGGCGGACGTGGGCTTGCAGCGCAAGGGTGCTTCTGCCGCCGCCGGGGTGCTGACATTTTCGTTGGCGCAAGCAGCAGAGGCAGCGGTAACCGTACCGGCAGACACGGTGTGTTCTGTGGCCGGGCAGCCTTATTTGCAGTTTGCCACCACCAAGCAGCTACCATCCTGCCGGGGAACTGGCGGTGGATGTGCCGGCTGTCTCCCTGGGCAAGACCACCGCCCATAACGTGGAGCCGGGGTGCATTACCGTGATGGTCAATCCCCCGGCGGGCATCCGCGGGGTGACCAACGCCAATCGGTTTTCGGGCGGCGCGGCGGTAGAAACGGATACCGCCCTGCGCCAAAGGATCTGTCAGGTGCAGCAGGTGCCGCCCAATGGGGTGAACACCGCCTGCTTGGCCGCAGCGGTGGAGCAGCTGGATCGGGTGCTGTCGTGCAAAGTGTGCCCCGGCGGTTCCGACTATATCGTCACGGTATATGTGCGCAGCCGTCAGGGTCAGGTGGACGACGAACTGCGCCTGGCGGTGACGGAAAAGTTGGATATTCTCACTCTGGCCGTTGCTTTATTGATGTGCAGGAGGCAAAAAAGCAACCGGTACAGCTGGTGTGCTCGGCGCAAATTTTAGCAGGAGCGGACCCGGCAACGGTGCGCTCTGCACTGGAAAATCAGCTGAAAGAACTGTGTTCCGCTCGGGTGATCGGCGGCAGCTTGAATCCCTCCGCCCTGTCGGCAGCGCTGCAAACGGACGGCCTGTGCGGCACCCCGGAGGTGCATGCGGCAGGCGAAAAAGGCGGCGTGATCCCTTGCAGCACCGGTGCGTACCTGGAGGTGACGGCGGTGGAGGTGACCTGCTATGTTTGAGACGGTGCTGGGTCGTTTGCAGGCACTGGCGCAGGCAGAGGCTTTGACCCGCAACCGGGCACGGTGATCGATGGCGAGCTGCGAGCCTACGCGGCGGGGATTGCGCTGGTCTATGATCAACTGACGGACGCCCGGGAGGGCGCCTTTGCCGCCACTGCTGCCGAAGAAAATCTTTGGCGCTGGCTGACGGTTCGCGGTTTGCTGCCGGGGGATACCCTGCAAGAGACTCGCCAAAAGCTGCTGGCGCGGCGGCAAATGCCCTGGGGCGATTTTTCTTTAGCGGGCTTTCAACAGGCACTCAGCGATCTGTGCGGCGCGGACGCAACTTATCATTGCACGGACGGCAATCTGGAACTGGTGATCCCTGCCGCCGGGCGGGCCGATTTGGGTCGCCTGCTGCGGGACTGGGTTCCACCTTTCTTTATGCCCATTTGTCGGGCAGCGGGCGCACCTGGAATGCGTTGGACGCAGACGCGGTGCCTTATGCCGTCTTTGACCGGGCAGCGCTGCCCTTTGATATTTTAGATACGGAGGATTAACATGAGCAGTACCAACAAAACCACCAACTTAAAACTGAATGACTGGGTGGGTACCGATGTGCCTCAGCGAGAGGATTTTAACGCGGATAATCAGCGGATTGATAAGGCCATTGGTGACCACACCGGCAACACCACGGTGCATATCACCCAGGCGGAGCGGGACCTGTGGGGGCTGCGTTCTACTATTACAACTATTTCGGTAATGGCAAGGCCACACGCACGGTGGAGGTCCCCAGCCCCTTCCGCCCTCGCTTTGCCATTGTCTTTGCAGACGGTATGGCGCCCTCTGTGTGCAAATTCTCCAGCAGCGCCAACTACCACTATGTGGCCTTTGCCAGCCAGACCCGCGGCACCATCGGTATGACGCTGGATGACACCAGTTTGACGGTGAACCAGTCTGTGTCGCCGGTGACCGGCCAGGAGTATGCCTGCCTAAATCAGAACGGCACCACCTATGCCGTCTTGTTTTTTCGGTAAAGATCCCCTTTCTTTTTTGGTGAAGGTGTGCTATACTGAATATAGACTCGGTGCGGTGTACCCAATTTTGCAGCGCCGGGCAAGGGGGCTTTACCATGTCTGTAAAAGTAATTACCGTTGGTCGAGAGTTCGGCTCCGGCGGGCGTTCCGTGGGCAAGGCTGTTGCTGCGGCGCTGGCTGGGATTATTATGACCAGGAGCTGGTGCGCCATGTGGCGGAGAAAACCGGTTTTGCCGAGCGCTATATTGAGGAGACCGGCGAATATTCCGCCAGCAAGAGCCGCTTGGCCTACGCCTTTTCATCCGTTGGTTCGCCGGAGGTGATGAACGGCCTGTCTGCGTCTGATTATTTGTGGACGGTGCAGCGCAAGGTTATTCTGGATTTGGCAGAAAAAGGAAACTGCGTGATCGTGGGCCGCTGCGCGGATTATATTTTGGAGGACCGGGACGATGTGCTCAATGTGTTTGTGCACGCCGGTAAGGACTACCGGGCCAAGCGCATTGTGCTGCTTTACGGCGAAACGGATAAGCCGCCGGCCAAGCGCCTGGCGGAGAAGGACAAAAAGCGCGCGCTGAATTACCGGCATTATACCGGCCGGGAGTGGGGCGATGTGCACAATTACGATCTGTCCTTGGACTCCGGCCGCTGACCCCGGAGGGCTGCGTGGAGATTATCACCCGCGTGGTGCAGGAGAAGAACAAGTAAATCGGTACAGCAAAGCGCACGCGGTTTCTGCCGTGTGCGCTTTTTTGTGGGTTTGCGGTTGCAATAAGGCAATCTCTTTGTCAACGCCTGGCGGCGTAACTGCAGGGGAATTTCGCCGCGATAGCCTTACCTTTGGAATTGGCGGGCGGCAGGTTGGTGCCGCATTTCTTCGGCAATTTCCTGTACAAAAAGTCTCTTTACATTTGCCGGGGAATAGGCTATAATGAGGGCGCATTGTATCCGTAGAGAAAAAACGAACTTTCTCGAGGCGGCGCACGGTTTGCGTGGTGCGCGGCTTGGAACAGTAGCAGAAAGGAAAATTGAATATGAAAGTGAACGCAAAAAAGATCGCAGGCGTAGGTCTGCTCACGGCCCTGGTGGTGGTATTGCAGCTGCTGGGCTCATTTATTAAGTTCGGCACCGTTTCTATCTCCCTGGTGCTCGTTCCCATTGTGGTGGGCGCTGCCCTTTACGGTGTAGGTGCCGGCGCTTGGCTGGGCGGTGTGTTCGCCGTGGTGGTGCTGTGCCAGCCGGATACGGCGCTGTTCCTCAACATGAGCATTTTTGGCACCATTTTAACGGTGATGCTTAAGGCATTTTGGCCGGAGCATTGTCTGGGCTGGTGTATCGGGTGCTAAGCAAGAAACATAAGTACGCCGGTGTGGTCTGTGCCGCTGTGGTGTGCCCGGTGGTGAATACCGGGATCTTCCTGCTGGGTTGTCGGTTGTTTTTCTTTGACTGGATCTTGCAGAATGCAGGCGGCGCCAATGCGTTCATTTTTATGATCACCGGCTTTGTAGGGCTGAATTTCGTGGTAGAATTGGCTGTGAATGTGGTGCTCAGTCCTGTGATTGTACGGCTGGTGAATATCAGCAAAAAGCAGTTAAGCTAAGAGAAAGAAGGTACGGCTATGATTCTGGCCATTGATGTGGGCAATACCAATGTAGTCATGGGCTTTATCGAGGGCGATACCATTGTGGACAAATATCGCCTGTCTACCAACAGTAACGAGACAGCGGAGGAGTATGCCATCAAGCTGCACAGTGTGCTGGATCTGATGCACCTGGAGCCGTCTGCGCTGGAGGGCGCCGTGCTGGCTACGGTGGTGCCGCCCCTGGCTCGCACCATCTCTAAGGCTGTGGTGTTGGTTACCGGCAAAGCACCGATTTTAGTGGGTCCCGGGGTTAAGACCGGACTGAATATCAAGACCGATAACCCGGGCGAGCTGGGTGCGGATATGGTAGTGGGCGCTGTGGCTGCCATTGCCAAGTATCCGGCGCCCATCATTCTGTTTGATCTGGCACGGCCACCACCGCCTCTGTCATTGACAAGAACGGCAGCTTTATCGGCGGGGCGATTCTGTGCGGAGTCAAGACCGCCCTGAGCGCTCTTGCCACCGGTACGGCCCAACTGCCTCAGATTGATATTGCAGCGCCGGAGAGCGCCATTTCCACCAATACGGTGGATTGTATGCGCTCCGGCACCGTGTACGGCACCGCTGCCATGATTGACGGTATGGTGGCGCGCTTTCAGCAAGAGCTGGGTCAACCGGCTACGGTGGTGATCACCGGCGGGCTGGGTGCGGCCATTGCCAAATACTGTACCGTGGACGCTGTGGTGGATCGGGATCTGTTGCTGGACGGTCTGCGGATCGTGTACCAAAAAATCAGAAATAAAAACGGCGCACAGGGCGACCTGTGCGCTTTTTACATGAAACTGCATACAATAGATTGGAAAAAAGAACCTAAAGGAGGGGCATTATGGCTGTATTTCGTCCGTTTCGGGCATTTCGTCCGCTGCCGGATTATCAGGCGCTGATTCCGGCGCCGCCCTATGATGTGCTCACTGCCGCCGGGGCGCGGGAGCGGGCAGCGGGTAATTCGCTGTCCTTTTTACATGTAGATAAGGCAGAGATTGACCTACCGCCGGAGACGGATCCATACAGTCCGGCGGTGTATGAGAAGCCCGGGAGAACCTGCTGGCGCTGGAGCATACCGGCGCGCTGGTGCAGGATCCGGCGCCTTGCTTTTATATTTACAAGCAGGTGATGAACGGCCGCGCCCAGGTGGGGCTGGTAGGCAGCGCCGGGGTGGACGATTACTTAAACGGCGTGATCAAACAGCACGAGCACACGCTGGCCGCCAAGGAGGCGGACCGAATCCGTCATGTGGACACCTGCGACGCCAATACCGGTCCTATTTTCCTGACCTATCGCCGCTCCCCGGCGGTGGAGTTGGCGCTTTCTACTTGGATGAGCGAACACACTCCGGTGTATGATTTTGTGCAGGATGATGTGCAGCAAACGGTGTGGGTGGTGGATAGCGCGCCTCTGTGCGAAAAACTGCAAGGGCTGTTTGCCGCCATCCCGGCGCTGTATATTGCCGACGGCCACCATCGCTGCGCCTCCGCAGTAAAAGTGGGGCTTAAGCGGCGGGAAGAAAAACCGGATTATACCGGGCAGGAAGAATTTAATTTTTTCTTGGCGGTGGCGTTCCCGGACAGCGAGCTGGAAATTTTGCCTTACAACCGGGTGGTGCGTGACTTGAACGGTCTGTCACCGGACGCACTGATTTCCCAAATCGAGCAGCGGTTTATTGTAAAGCACAGTGATGAGCCGGTGGAGCCGGAACAAAAGGGCACCTTCGGTATGGTGGTGGATCGGGAGTGGTACACCTTGCAAATCAAGCCGGCGCTGGTGCGGATGACCCGGTAGGCGCTTTGGATGTGTCGCTGCTGCAAGACAATTTGCTGTCGCCCATTTTGGGTATTAAAGACCCAAAGACAGATCCGCGTATTGATTTTGTAGGCGGGATTTACGGTGTGCGGGCGCTGGAGAAGCGGGCCAAAACGGATATGAAGCTGGCGTTCTCGCTTTATCCCACCACCATTGCGGAACTGATGGCGGTGGCGGACGCCGGGCGCATGATGCCCCCTAAGTCCACCTGGTTTGAGCCTAAGCTGCTCAGCGGCTTGTTTGTGCATTCGCTCTCCACAGACGGAAAAAAGGCTTGACATTTGATTATAATATGCTATTATAGTTATCGGTAAGTTGTAAGTTATTCAGTGAGAGTGGTCCCCGGGGACCGCTCTCCTGTTTTTGTAGGGAGGTTTTTCATTGGCAGGCAAGGGAAATGTGGTATCCGTGTGCAGGCGTTGTGCGCCCCCATTGCGGCCGATCTGGGGCTTTCGCTCTGGGATGTACGGTTCGTAAAGGAAGGCACGCAGCACTATCTGCGGGTGTTTATTGACAAGGACGGCGGCGTGAGTATGGACGACTGCGTGGCTATGAGCCGGGCGCTCCAGGAGCCGCTGGATCGGGAAGATCCCATTAAGGAGGCCTACACCTTGGAGGTCAGCTCTCCCGGTATTGAGCGGGAGCTGGTGCAGGACAGCCACTTTTTGCAGTATATCGGCGCGCCGGTATTGGTGCGCACCATTCGCCCGGTTGACGGGGCGCGGGATTTCTCCGGCACGCTGGAGCAGTATAATAACGGTGAGATAACCGTTCGCCTAACTTCCGGCAAAGCGCTGTGTGTACAAAAGAAGGATACAGCCTTTGTGAAGTTGGACGATTTTAATATAGCAGATTTTGAACAGGATTTTCAGGAATAAAGGAAAGGTGATCGGAAAATGAGTAAGGAATTATTTGATGCGGTGCAAATGCTGGCGCAGGAGAAGGGGATCCCGGAGGATTACTTGTATGAGAAAATCTCTGCCGCCATTGTGGTGGCTGCCAAGCACGACTACAACGGCAAGGACATTGTTCATTGCGACATTGACCCGGAGAAGCAGCGCTTTAAGGTGTATGTGACCAAGAATGTGGTTGAGAAAGTGGAGGATCCGGACACGGATCTGACTTTGGAAGAGGCCCAGGCCATCAAGAAGAGCGCCAAGGTGGGCAAGACCATTGACATTCCGCTGAAGACCAAGGAGTTCGGCCGCATTATTGCCCAGACTGCCAAGCATGTGATCCGCCAAGGCATTCGCGAGGCGGAGCGTGGCAAGCTGATGGAGGAGTTCCAGAGCAAGAATCAGGAGCTGATCTCTGCCAAGTGCTGCGGGTAGACCCGATCACCGGCAATGCCACCTTGGAGATTGGCAAGAATGAGGCTGTGCTGCCCAAGGCCGAGCAGGTGCCCGGCGAAGAGCTGGTAGAGAACAGCCTGATTAAGATTTTTGTTGTGGATGTAAAAGATGGCAGCAAGGGTCCCAAGATTATGATCAGCCGTACCCACCGGGTCTGGTGCGCCGCCTGTTTGAACAGGAGGTGCCGGAGATCTTTGACGGTACCATTGAGATTAAGTCTGTCTCTCGTGAGGCCGCTCCCGTACCAAGATCGCCGTATTCAGCAAAGAAGAAGATGTGGATCCGGTAGGTGCCTGCATCGGCCCTCGCGGCCAGCGTGTGTCCAATATTGTGGACGCTTTGGGCGGCGAGAAGATCGACATTGTGAAGTATAACGACGATGTGCCACTTACATTGCTGCCGCTTTGGCGCCGGCTGATGTGGTTGGGGTTGAGATCCTGGATGAGGAAGCCAGAAGCTGCCGTGCCACCGTGCCGGATGATCAGCTGAGCCTGGCCATCGGCAACAAGGGGCAGAATGTGCGCCTGGCTGCCAAACTCACCGGCTGGAAGATTGATATTAAGCCGGAGTCCGGCTTTTACGACGGCACGCAGCAGTAAGCGGCTGCCTGCAAACAGGGAGGCGGAAAGATGAAAGCAAAGAAAGTGCCTGTGCGTATGTGCGCCGGTTGCGGCGGACGGTTTAACAAGCGCGACCTGGTGCGGGTGGTGCGCACCCCTCAGGGGGATGTGCAGCTGGATCTCACCGGCAAGATGGCCGGGCGGGGCGCTTATGTGTGCCACGATCCTGCCTGCTTGCAGAAGGCGCGGAAGAAGCGGGCCTTTGAGCGGGCGCTGGAGGTGACCATCTCTGACGCGGTCTATGACCGTATGGAGGCGGAGCTGAAAGATGAATAACGCCAAGTGGCTTTCTATGTTGGGGCTTGCCCGCCGTGCAGGCAAGCTGGCTATGGGGCACGACCTGGCCTTGCAGAGCGTACGCGACGGCAAGCGCAGCTGGTGCTGACGGCGCGGAATGCGTCGCCCCGGTTGGTCCGCGAGTTTGAGACCGCCGGTCAAAAGCGTGCCAAAGCCCCCCGTATGCGTGCCCTGCCCTGCACCATAGATGAGATACACTTTGCCCTGGGTTATCGGGCAGGGGTACTCACGGTGGAGGACGCAGGCTTTGCAGCACGCATTGAAGAATTATTGCAACAGGAGGAAAAGGAATGGTCATAAAAGTAAAGGTATCCGATGTCGCTGCCGGCTTCGGCGTACAGAATAAAGAAGTTTTGGATTTGCTGGCCCAGTGCGGCGCGGCCAAGAAGTCGCCGTCCACTGTGCTGGAGGAGGGGGAACTGAACGCCCTCTTTGACCGCATTACCAAGACCCACAGCGTAGAGAATTTTGACAAGTTCTATGCGCTGCGGTCCAATAAGCCTAAGAGCCAGGCGCCGCAGCAGAAAAAGGAGAAGAAGCCCCAGTCCGCCGGTAATACGGAGAAGGACAAGAAGCGTCAGAGCCAGGCGCCATTTTGCAGATGGCAGAGCAGGCGGCTAAGCGGGCTGAGGAGAAGGCCAAGAAGAAGGCCAATCAGACTCCCCAGGCGCGCACCAAAGGCGAGGCTCGCCATGTGGACACCCGAGTGAACAATGTGGATCTGGAAAAGTACAACCAGAAGTACGAGGATATTGCCCCTGCTTCCAACATGGGCGATTACCAGAAGAAGCAGAAGCTCAACCAAAAGAGCAAGCAGTACCGCAAAAAGCGGCCCCAGGGTATGCGCGCCCGCTCCAAGAGAGAGACGGAGGCCCAGCGCCTGGCCCGCATTGCGGAGCAGCGTAAAAAGCAGCAGATCACCATTAAGGTGCCGGAGGAGATCACCGTGGGTGAACTGGCAAGTCTGTTGCGTATGACGGCTACCGAAGTGATTAAAAAATTGATGAGTCTGGGCGTGATGGCCAGCGTGAACGAAGTGATCGATTACGATACTGCAGAGATCGTGGCTACCGAACTGGGTGCCAAGGTGGAGAAGCAGGTTGTGGTCTCCATTGAGGAGCAGATCATTGAAGAGGACGACGAGAACGACGAGAATGCCGTGAAGCGCCCGCCGGTGGTTTGCGTAATGGGCCATGTTGACCATGGTAAGACCTCCATTTTGGACGCCATTCGTCATACGGATGTGACCTCTACCGAGGCCGGCGGCATTACCCAGCATATCGGCGCTTATCAGGTAGAAGCGAACGGCGAAAAGATCACCTTCCTGGACACCCCCGGCCATGCGGCCTTTACCGCCATGCGTGCCCGCGGTGCCATGGCTACGGATATTGCCGTGCTGGTTGTGGCTGCGGACGACGGCATTATGCCCCAGACCATTGAGGCCATTAACCACGCCAAGAGCGGGCGTTGAAATTATCGTTGCCATTAACAAGATGGATAAAGAGGGCGCCAACCCGGATCGGGTGCTGCAGCAGCTTACCGAGCACGAACTGGTGCCGGAGGAATGGGGCGGCAATGTGATCTGTGTGCCTGTGTCTGCCAAGACCAAGATGGGCATTGACAAATTGCTGGAGACCATTCTGCTGGTAGCGGAGATGCAGGAGCTGAAGGCCAACCCGGACCTACCGCCAAGGGTACGGTGATCGAGGCCAAGCTGGATAAGGGCCGCGGTCCCATTGCCACCTTGCTGGTGCAGAACGGTACGCTCCATGCCGGCGATGTGATTGTAGCCGGTATGGCAGTGGGTAAGGTGCGCGCCATGACCGATTATCGCGGTCGTAAGGTAAACGCAGCCGGACCCAGTGTGCCGGTGGAGATCATGGGCCTGGACAGTGCGCCCATGAGCGGCGATGGCTTTAATGCCGTATCCGATGAGCGGCTGGCCCGCCAGTTGGTGGAGCAGCGTAAGGAAGCTGCCAAGGAAGAAGAATTCAACGCCTTCCATAAGGTGACGCTGGATACCCTGTTTGATACCTTGCAGGCCGGCGAGCTAAAGGCCTTTAATGTGGTTATCAAGGCCGATGTTCAAGGCTCTGTCGAGGCTGTAAAACAGTCCCTGCTGAAGATTGAAAACGACGAGGTGCGGGTTCATGTGATCCACGGCGCCGTGGGCTCCGTCAGCGAGAGCGATGTGATGCTGGCCGCTGCCTCCAATGCCATTATCGTAGCGTTCAACACCGGCGTAGACCCGGTGGCCAAGGAGAACGCAGACCGGGACGGCGTGGAGATCCGCAGCTACAATATTATTTATGATGCCATTGAGGAGATTGAGGCGGCTATGCGCGGTATGCGCGCCCCCAAGTACAGAGATGTGGACACTGGCACCGCCGAGGTGCGCGAGGTGTACAAGATCTCCTCTGCCGGCACCATTGCAGGCTCCCTGGTCACCAGCGGTAATATCCGCCGGGAGGGCAAGGTGCGCCTGGTGCGTGACGGCAAGCAGCTGGCCGATGTGCCGCTGAAGGGCTTGAAGCGGTTTAAGGACGATGTAAAGGATGTATCTTCCGGCTATGAGTGCGGCATCAGCCTGGAGGCTGGGACGATATTCAGCCCGGCGATGTGCTGGAGTGCTATGTGGTCGAGGAGTACAGAGACTGAGTAGGAGTGCAAAATGCCCGGTTATCATATTGACAGAATTACAGAGGATATTAGCGGGAGATCGTGGCAATCCTGCGGGAACTAAAAGACCCGCGGATCAGCGGTATGCTTACGGTAGTAAAGGTGAGCGTTACCAACGATCTTAGCTATGCCAAGGTGTATGTGAGCGCCATGGAGGGCATGGAGGCGGCCAAGCGTCTGTTAAGGGCCTGACCGCCGCCCAGGGCTATATTCGCCACGAGCTGGGCCGGCGGCTGCACCTGCGCAAGTGCCCGGAACTGCGCTTTATTGCCGACGACTCCATTGAAAAGGGCTTTGCCCTTTGGGATAAGCTGAAGGAACTGGAACATGAGGATTGATGTAAAGGAATGTGCCCGGCTGCTGCTGGAGCAGGACGACATTTTAATTCTGACCCATGCCCACCCGGACGGGGACACTTTGGGTTGTGGCTTTGCCCTTTGCCGGGCGCTGCTGCAAAAGGGCAAGTTTGCCTATGTGAAGAACGAGGCAGACATTCCCCCAAGTACAATTATCTCTTTGACGATATTGTGCCTATGAAGTTCACTCCCCGGTATGTGGTGGCGGTGGATGTGGCTACCGAGGGGTTGCTGGGTGCCATTCAGGGCAAGTACCATATTGATCTGTGTATTGACCACCACGGCACCAACACGGATTATGCGGACCGGCTGCTGCTGGACGACGGTGCCGCTGCTGCCAGCGAGATCATCTACAAGGTGATCCGGGAGATGGGCGTGCCCCTGGATAAAGGCATGGCCAACTGCCTGTATACCGGCATTTCTACGGACACCGGCTGTTTTCGCTACGCCTCTGCCACGGCGGAGAGTTACCGCATTGCAGCGGATTTGATTGAAGCCGGGGCAGATAACGGCCGGATCAATCGAGTCATGTTTGAGACCAAGACCAAGACCTATGCCCGGCTGGAACGGCTGGCACTGGAGTCCATGCGTTTTTACCTGGACGAGCGGGTAGCCATTATCACCGTGACCCAGGAGATGTACCACTTAACCGGCTCCAACGAGCAGGAGACAGAGGGCCTGGCGCCCCTGACCCGTCAGATTGAGGGCGTGGAAGTGGGCATTACCATTCGGGAGAAGCCGGACGGCACATGTAAAGCCTCTCTGCGCACCTTTGAGAGCGTGAACGCGGCGGAGATCGCCAAGGCCTTTGGCGGCGGCGGTCATCCCCAGGCGGCGGCTTGCAACCTGGATATGGATGTAAAGACCGCTCGCGCTAAGCTGGTGGAGAAGTGCGGGGAACTGCTGGTATGACCGGCGTTCTGTGTATTTGCAAGCCGGCGGAGATCACCTCTTTTGGCGTGGTGGCTAAGGTGCGGGGGATCACCCGGGAGCGCAAGGCGGGTCATACCGGTACGCTGGATCCTATGGCTACCGGTGTGCTGCCGGTGCTGTTGGGCGGCGCCACCCGCTTTCTTGATTATTTGCCGGACAGCAACAAGCGCTACCTGGCCACCTTCCGCCTGGGAGAGACAACGGACACCCAGGATTGTACCGGCACGGTGCTCACCCGCCAACCGGTCACTGCGGATCGGGCGGCTGTTGAGGCGGCGCTTTCTGCCTTTCGGGGCGAGATTATGCAGGTGCCGCCCATGTACTCGGCGGTAAGCGTGGACGGTCAGCGATTGTATGAACTGGCCCGTCAGGGCAAGACCGTGGAGCGGGCAGCCCGTCCGGTGACCATTTTGGATCTGCGCCTGACGGCAGCGGAAGAAGAAAAAAATACCTATACCATAGATGTGACCTGCACCAAGGGCACCTATATTCGAACCTTGATCCACGATTTGGGACAAGCTTTGGACTGCGGCGCGGTGATGACTGCCTTGCAGCGCACCTGCGCCATGGGTGTGGCGCTGGCGGATTGCGTAACTTTAGAGCAGCTGCAAGCCCTGCGAGACAGCGGCGGTGATTTTGCCCCCTGCCTGCGCCCGGTGGACGAACTGCTGGCAGCGTATCCGGCCTTGCAGGTAACGGCGCCTCAGGCACGGCGGTTTGGCAACGGTGGTGCGCTGGATGCGGTGCGGCTGCACCGGCAGTTGACGGAGCCTTATTACCGGGTATATGACCCGGCAGGTGTGTTCCTGGGACTGGGCAGTCCGTCGGCAGACGGCAGCCAGCTGCAAGTGGATCGCGTGATGGTAATGAGATAAATTTGTATGCAAGAGTGTGAGAATCAAAAGAGAATAACGGCGGTGGCCATCGGGGATTTTGACGGTATGCACCGGGCGCACAATATTGTGTGCACCGGGGCGGAGCAGGTGGTGATCTACTGCGTGCACAACCGCTTTTCCCTGCTGCAAAAGAGCATTTTCCAGCGTCGCTACCCGACGGCGGTGTTTGCGGATTTTGATGCCATTCGCAATATGGACGGCCGGCAGTTTGTGGAGGATGTGCTCATCGGCCGCTTTGGCGCCGGTATGGTGCTGTGCGGGTTTAATTTCCGCTTTGGCAAGAACGCTGCCTGGGATGCAATGCGTCTGCGGGCATACCTGGAGGATCGGGGCATTTGGGTGCGTATCTTGGAGCACCAGGACTACCAGGGCGCGCCCATCAGTTCTACCCGTATTCGGGCGGCGGTGCAGGCAGGCGAGATGGAGCAGGCGGCGGCCATGCTGGGCTACAACTTTACTTTTGAGAACCCGGTGCTCCACGGCGACGCTCGGGGTCGCACCATCGGCTATCCCACCATCAACCAGCAGTACCCGGATGGATTGGTGCTGCCCAAGTTCGGCGTGTATGAGAGCCGCATTTCGGTGGGGGACACTTGGTATCGGGCTTTACGAACATTGGCGTGCGCCCCACTTGGCAGGTGGAGACCCCCTTGGCAGAGACCCATATTTTTGACTACAACGGCGACCTGTACGGTCAAACGGTGCAGGTGGAGCTGGTGCGTTATTTGCGCCCGGAACAGAAGTTTTCTTCCATCGGGGCACTACGGGAGCAACTGGATCATGATAAAAGCAGTATTCTTTGATTTTGACGAGACTTTGCAGGACCGTACGGCGGCCTTTGAGCGGTATATGGACGGCTTTTTTGCCCGGTTCTTTCCCGGTGTGACCGGTGGGGAACTGGAGGAGAAAAAGCACCAAATGCGCCAAAGCGGCAACGGCGGCTATGTGGATCGGGTAGAGTGGTACAAAGCTGATTGCCCTTTGGCACTGGACGGACGCCCCTGCGGCAGAAGCGCTGGCGGAACATTATGACCGCACCTTCGGCGACTGCTGCGTGATCTTCCCGGACGCGGTGCCTATGTTGCAGGCGCTGCGCGAAAAAGGCGTTTTAACCGGCGTTATCACCAACGGCCCGTCGTATTTGCAAAATCACAAGATGGACGAAAGCGCCTGCGGCCGTACCTGGATTTGGTGGTGGTCAGCGGCGACGTGGGCGTGCATAAGCCGGATCCGGCGCTGTTCCTTTACGCCTGCGACAAAGTGCAGCTGCCTCCGGCGGACTGTATGTATGTAGGCGACCACCCGGTAAACGACATTGCCGGTGCCCTGTCTGCGGGTATGCAGGCGGTGCGGATGAACTGGGGCTGGTTTAAGGACCAAGACCTGCGCGCGGATGTACCGGTGATCGAGAAGATCAGCGATGTGCTGCAATATGTGTAACGCCAATTGCTTCCACTATATATAGAAATAAACGAAAGAACGCCGCCCGGTGTGCAAGTTTTGCTTGACAGGGGCGGCGCTTTCTGTTATACTACATAGGCTGTTCCGTGGAACAGTAATCCTTGCCGTGCACAGGATGTACGGCCAAAAGACCAGAAGGAGGTGCTTTAGAATGGCATTGAAGAACTATGAAATCGTATTGGTTTTCTCCCTGTCCAAGGGTGAGGAGGCTGCTCAGCGCTCAAGACCAAGTTTACGGATCTCATCAGCAAGCATGGCACTCTTGGCGAAGTTGAGGAATGGGGCAAGCGCAAGCTGGCTTATCCGATCAACTACGAGACCGAGGGTTACTATGTGATCGCGCAGTTCAGCAGTGAGGAGTCTTTCCCGGCAGAGCTGGATCGTGTGATCAACATTACTGACGGCGTGCTGCGTTCTCTGATCGTCGCTAAGGGCGAGTAAGGGGGAGCACATGATCAATGTAGTGGCTATCATGGGTCGCCTGACCTATGATCCGGAACTGAGAACAACGCCCACAGGCGTTTCTGTCGTGCGCTTTCAGGTAGCTGTGGACCGCAACTTTCAGCGGGCCGGCGAGGAGCGCAAGGCAGACTTCATTGATGTGACCGCCTGGCGCCAAACTGCGGAATTCGTATCTAAGTATTTCCGCAAAGGCTCCATGATCGCTGTGGAGGGCTCTATCCAGACGGATAACTTCACCGATAAGGACGGAAACAAGAGAAAGAGTGTACAGGTCGTTGCCAGCAATGTGTCCTTCTGCGGCTCTAAGGCAGAGAGCGGCACTACCGGCGCAAACTCCAATCCCGCTTTTGCGCAACCGGCGCCAGCTATGCCAGCGCAGATAACAGCGATTTTGAAGAGATCGTGGATGACGACGACGATTTACCATTTTAACGAAGGAGGAAACCAAGCATGGCTTACAATAAAGGCGGCGCTCGCAAAGGGCGCAAAAAGGTATGCGTTTCTGCGTAGAAAAGGTAGACGAGATCGACTACAAGGATGTGACCAGACTGAAGAAATTCACCTCTGAGCGCGCCAAGATCCTGCCTCGTCGTGTGACCGGCACCTGCGCAAAGCATCAGCGTGAGCTGACCACCGCTATCAAGAGAGCGCGTCAGATCGCCATTATGCCTTATACCGCTGACTAATTGCAGTACAGCAGAACCTCAAGTTTTTTACTTGAGGTTCTTTTTTTATGCAATTTATAGAGCGGGAGTAAAAGAAGCGGGACGGCTGTTTGAGCCGTCCCGCGTGTTTTTAGATTCGCTTTTACCAGTGGTATTTGGTCAGGTGGCCTTTGGAGGTCAGTGCCGGGTAGCCCCATTGGCGCAGCACCTCGTAGGTGCCTACGGCCACGGCGTTAGAAAGGTTTAGACTGCGGATTATGCCTCGCATAGGCAGCCGCACGCACCGGTCGTGGTTGGCTTTCAGCAGCTCCTCCGGCAGCCCCTTGGTCTCTTTGCCGAACACCAAAAAGGCGCCGTTTGGGTATTGCATATCGCTGTGGGCGATCTCCGCTTGGTGGAGAAGTAAAAGAATTCTGCCTCGGCGTTCTTGGCAAAGAAATCCGCCTGGCTGTCATAATAGGTAATGTCCAGCTTGTCCCAGTAGTCCAACCCGGCGCGCTTGACCTGCTTGTCCGTAATGGTAAAGCCCATGGTCCTACCAGGTGCAGCCGTGCGCCGGTGGCCGCGCAGGTGCGGGCAATGTTACCGGTGTTTTGGGGAATTTCCGGTTCGATGAGCGCAATGTTAAGCCTGTATTCCATCTACATACACCTCCGCTACATTCAGATTTTCGTCAACAAACAACAGATCGGCGTACTTGCCGGTGGCAATGGAACCGATCTGATCGTCCATACCGATGGCACGGGCCGGGTTGATGGTGCAGCTGCGCAAGGCGGTTTCAAAATCAATGCCAAAGCGCAGCAAATTCTTAAATTCCGTAAACAGGTCGGTAATGGAGGCGGCAATGGTACCGTCCTCCAGCACCGCATAGCGGCCGTTCTCTTTTACATACACAGTCTGGCCGCCCAATTCGTAGGTGCCGGTCCCAGCCCGGCGGCTCGCATGCTGTCGCTGATGACGCAGGCTCGGTCCTGCCCCAGCAGGCGAAAGGCGTTGCGCAGCATAATGGGGTCAATGTGACCTCCGTCGCAAATTAATTCGCAGGTGACCTCCGGCCGATCCAGTGCAGCCCCCGGCAGCCCCGGCGCCGGTGGCTCATGGGCGGCATGGCGTTAAACAGGTGGGTCACATGGCCCGCCCCGGCGTCAAAGGCGGCGTTTGCTTCCTCTGCGGTGGCACAGCTGTGCCCCAGGGACACCCGGCAGCAGCCGCTGATCTGGCGGATCAGGTCGGCGCTGTCAAAGGCTTCCGGCGCAGGGTAATCAGCTTTACACTGCGGCCGGAGGCATCAAACAGGGCGTTCCACTCCTCCACGGTGCCCGGGCGAATGTAGTCGCCGTTTTGAGCGCCTTTTTTGGCAGGGGCAATAAACGGCCCCTCCAGGTTCACGCCCAGCAGGCGGGCACCGGCCTCCTTGCCCATATACCACGGGCGGTGACGAGAATGTCCGTCAGTTTTTCTCTGGGCAGGGTCATGGTGGTACCGCAAAAGGCGGTGACCCCGCACTTAGCCAGGGAGGCGCTGATCCGATCCATACTGCTTACCGTGCCGTCGGAAAAATCACCGCCCCCGCGGCCGTGTATATGAATGTCTACAAAGCCCGGCAGCAGGGTGTAGCCCTGCATATCCCGACCCTCCTGCTCCAGCACACCGATGGCGGTAATGCGGCCGTTTTCCACCTGAATATCCGCCACATCTTTTTGGAACACTTCGTTATAAAAGGTTACATTCTTAAAAATCATTCTGCATTCTCCTTGGCAATTTCCGCAGCCAGCTTTGCCAGCTCCTCAAAGTGGCTCATTTGGCAAATGCGGCGGCGGAACCGGCGCCACCCCGCAGTCCCTTGGTGTAGTAGGCGGCATGGTGGCGCGCCTCCATCATGGCGGTGCGCTCGCCTTTATATTGAATGGTGCGGTCAATATGGCGTAGCATGACGGCCATACGCTCGTGAATGCCCGGCTCCGGCAGCACCTTGTGTTTGTTAAATAAGCGTTAATTTGGCGAAACAGCCAGGGATTGCCCATGGCGCCCCGACCGATCATAATGGCGTCGCAGCCGGTTTGTTCCAGCAGCAGGGCAGCGCTTTGCACATCGGTTACATCGCCGTTGCGATTACCGGAATGTGCACCGCCGCTTTTACCCGGCGAATACAGTCCCAGTCTGCGTGGCCGCTGTACATTTCTTCTCTTGTGCGGCCGTGTACCGCCACGGCAGCAGCGCCGTTTTGCTCCGCGATTTGGGCCAGCTCCACCACATTGGGGTGCGCCTTGTCCCAGCCCTTGCGCAGTTTCACCGTTACCGGCAGGTCAACGGCCTCTGCCACCGCGTAGATGATCTCACCTGCCAGCTGCGGGTCTTCATCAAAGCGGAGCCTGCGCCGTTGTTTGCTACCTTGGGCGCCGGGCAGCCCATATTGATGTCAATGGCTTGGGGCTCAAATTCCAGGCACAGCTTGGCCGCCTGCGCCATCACCCGTGGCTCCGTGCCAAACAGCTGAATGGCGGCGGGGCGGTCGCTGCTAGGGTCATCAACTCCCGGCTTTTCCGGTCGCCCATTACCAACCCCTTGGCGCTGACCATCTCCGTGACCGTGTAGGCGGCGCCAAAATCCCGGCAGATCTCGCGAAACGCCCGGTCGGCCACCCCTGCCATAGGGGCCAAAAATGCCTTGCTGTCGGGCGGTAAATTTGTAAAGTCCATGGTATCTCCTGCCTTTTCTGTCTTACTAATATACCACATAAGGAATTGTAATTCAAATCAAACTGTGATAAAATAAAAAACAGAGTGCGCCCGGGCGTTGACCGGGGCCACAGCGCGATTTTTAGGAGGGCTTTCATGAATCTTTTGGTGCTGGACGGGAACAGTATCGTCAACCGTGCCTTCTACGGCATTAAGCTGCTGACCACCAAGAGCGGCTATTATACCAACGCCATTTACGGCTTTTTGAATATTCTGCTTAAGTTGCAGGACACTTGCCACCCGGACGGTGTGGCGGTGGCCTTTGATGTGCATGAGCCTACTTTCCGCCACAAGCAGTATGCGGACTATAAGGCCGGGCGTAAGCCCATGCCGCAGGAGCTGCGGGCCCAAATGCCGGTGCTCAAAGAACTGCTTACCGCTTTGGGCTACACCACCGTGGAGTGCCCCGGCTGGGAGGCAGACGATGTTTTGGGTACTTTGGCTGCCGCTTGCCGAGACAGCGGCGACGCCTGCTTTATTGCCACCGGGGATCGGGACGCTTTGCAGCTGGCCCACGGCGGGGTGAAGGTGCTGCTGGCGCGTACCAAAATGGGTCAGGCGGTGACCGATGTGTACGATGAGGCAGCCATTGCCGCCGAGTATGGCATTACCCCCCAGGCGTTGATCCAGGTAAAAGCCCTGCAAGGGGATAGCTCGGACAATATTCCCGGTGTGGCCGGGGTGGGCGCCAAGACGGCGTTGGATTTGGTGCAGCGCTTTGGCACGCTGGACGCCATTTACAAGGATTTAGACACACTGGATATTAAACCCGGCGTGCGGGAAAAGCTGCGGCGGGACAAGGACAAGGCATATCTTTCTCTGGATCTGGGCACCATTCGCACCAATGCGCCTATTGATACCGTCCCCGCCCATTATGCCGTTACCGGCGGCGACCCGGCGGCAGCGGTAGCCTGTTTCGCAAATTGGAACTGTTTTCTCTCATTGATAAATTCAATTTGGATCGGGATCTGGTGCCCGGTGGGGAGACGGAAGCCCCTGCCCCTGCCCACCGGCCGGAGCGGCTTACCTGTGTGGACGCGGACGATCTGCTGACCCGCTTGCGTAAGGCGGGGAATGTGTATGTGGTGCCCCAGCTGGCAGAGGGCACGGTAACGGATCTGTTCTTCCCCCTGGGGGACACGGTGTTCGTAATGCCGGCAGACACACCGGAATTCGGCTATTTTGTGCGCACGCTGCTGGCAGAGGATACAGTGCGCATTTTTGGCTACAACACCAAGGAACTGCACCGCCTGGCACAAAAGCAAGGGGTGCGGTGCGGAAATATCTGCGGCGATTTGCAACTGTCTGCCTATCTGCTGCGCCCATCGGACGCCAAGTACGATTTGGCCCAGCTGGCGCTGGAATACAATGTGCCGGTGCCGGCGTACCGCAACAGCCTGGATCAGGAGGAGCCGGCGGTGGCGCTGGCGGTGATCTTGCCGGAGCTGTTTGCCAAGACGGACGCTTTGATCGACGATGCCGGGCAGCGCAAATTGTTGACGGAAATCGAACTGCCCCTGGCCGGTGTGCTGGCGCGCATGGAGTGCGCCGGATTTGATGTGGACAAGGCGGGAATCGAGGCGTTCTCCAAGAAGCTGAGCACCCGTATTTCCACCTTGACAGATGAGATTTTTGAGGCGGTGGGACACGAGTTTAATATCAACTCGCCCAAGCAGTTGGGCGTTGCCCTGTTTGAGGACCTGGGTCTGCCTTGTAAGAAAAAAACAAAAAGCGGTTATTCCACCAATGCCGAGGTGCTGGAGGGTCTGCGCTCTGCCCACCCGGTGGTGGAAAAAATCATGGAATATCGCACACTGACTAAGCTGAAAAGCACTTACTGCGACGGCTTGCTGAAAGTGATTGATACGGACGGGCGGATACACACCCGCTTTAATCAGGTGGAGACCCGCACCGGGCGAATTTCCTCTTTGGAGCCTAATTTGCAGAACATTCCCATTCGCACGGATCTGGGGCGGGAAATGCGCAAGTTTTTCATCGCCGCCCCCGGGTGCCGACTGGTGGACGCGGACTATTCCCAAATTGAACTGCGGGTGCTGGCGTCCATGGCCGAAGATCAGACGATGATTGATGCCTTTAACAGCGGCGCGGATATTCACACCGCCACGGCGGCGCAGGTGTTTGGTCTGCCGCCGGAGATGATCACTCCCCAGCTGCGCAGTCGCGCCAAGGCGGTGAACTTTGGCATTGTTTACGGCATCGGCGCCTTTTCGCTGGCCAAGGATATTGGGGTCAGCAACAAAGAGGCCAAGGAATATATTGACTCCTATATGCACACCTATCAGGGCGTGGCGGCCTATATGCAGCGGATGATTGACGCCGCCAAGGACACCGGCTATGCCACCACGTTGTTCGGTCGGCGGCGGTATCTGCCGGAGCTGGCTGCCAGCAACCATATGCTCCGCGCCTTTGGAGAGCGGGTGGCGCGGAATATGCCGATCCAGGGCACTGCGGCTGATATTATTAAGATTGCCATGGTGCGGGTGGATCGGCGGCTGTATGCCGAGGGAATGGAGAGCCGCCTGATCCTCCAGGTGCACGATGAATTGATCGTAGAGGCGCCGGAGGCAGAGCCGACCGGGCACTGCAAATTGTAACGGAGGAGATGGAGCACGCCTGCAATATGGCGGTGCTGCTGCGAGCCGACGGCAAGATCGGCCAAACTTGGTATGATGCACATTAAAGACGATAAGCTGCAAATTTTGCCCTTTGCCCCGGCGCATCTGCCGGGGTGGAGCGGCTGGAGCAGCTGTGCTTTGCTCACCCCTGGCAGCGGGCGGATTTAGAGGCCCAGCTGACGAGCCCCTGCGCCCGCTTTTTAGTGGCGGTGCTGGAAGATAAAGTGGTAGGCTACCTGGGGGTGCAGGTGGTCTGCGGTGAGGGCAGCGTCACCAATGTGGCGGTGGATCCCACCTATCGCCGCCGGGGTATTGCCCGGGCGCTGTTCGGTGCTTGCTTTGCCGCCGGGGAACTGGATTTTTTGACCCTGGAGGTGCGGCCGTCCAATGAGGCGGCGCTGGCACTGTACCGGGAACTGGGCTTTCAGCCGGTGGGGCGGCGCCGGGACTTCTATACAGATCCGACGGAGGACGCGCTGCTTCTGACAAAAACCTTTAAGAAAGAGGAACCGGATGGGTAAAAAGAAAGACAAGCTCTATAAATTAGAGCCGGAGACCAAGGCCATGATCGCCGCTGTGCGCAGCGCCGTGGAGGACTGCGCCGCCACCGGGCTGTACGGTCGGTTTATGGGCTTTGAGGAGAGTCACACGACAGATGATTACCGCTTGACCGCCGTGTTCGACTGCGGCGAATACCGGCTGCGGCTGCGGTATCTGCCCTCGGTGATGCTGCTGACCGACAATTTTTGGACATAGACCTGGACTACGGCGACGCCGGGCGCTTTACACTCTATGATGTGTTCAATGTGCTGGAGATCGAGGACTTTAACCAGTATTACCACAGCGGTTTTTCCACCACCGGCGAGGTGCCGGGTCTGGTGCGGGAGCTGCTGGAGGCGGTACATAAGTACGATTACGACTTGCGCCGGGCGGCAGAACCGCAGCTTTTGGCGCAGATGAAAGCCAATCGCCTGGCGGATATGAAAGCCGTGCGGGGTAAGCACTTTGACCCAAATGACCCGGATGGGGAAGATCAGGAGATCTTGGGCATATTGCTACGCACCCAATGGTCACCGCCGTGTCCGGCGCAACGGACAGTGCCAAGCTGCTGCGGCACCTGGAAAAGGCGGAGGCCAAGGGTCGACTGGACACCCTCTATGAACGTCGCCTGCTGGACTATATGCGCCGGGGCAATACGGTGGTGGACCAAACCGAGCAAGCCAAGCAGGATTTTGAGCGGCAGTATAAGCGCTGCGCCCGCAAGGTGAATGGGATTATTGCTGTTGTTGGACTGATCGTGGCCATGGTGCTGGTGTTCGGGCTGCGTGCCCTGCTGTTCCGGGGCACCCGCTGGTGGAGTACACGCTGCCCATCGGTACGCTGGAGATCCGCGTGGGCACGGCCAAGTGTATTTTGTTCGGCTGATCAGCGCAATCGGTATGTTTAGTACCGGCAAGGTGCTGCTGGGCACGCCGTGATGAAGCGCTTTTATCCCAAGGACGAAAAAGCCGAGCCTATTATGCTCGGGAGAATGAGAGCGCCCG
>ENA-OQAS01000362-OQAS01000362.1-human-gut-metagenome-genome-assembly--contig:-NODE-362-length-24061-cov-6.049010_pt1 | contig 24061 bp, 25 predicted proteins | sample MGYA00242733_ERZ504523 | MGnify/ENA primary metagenome ERZ504523 (study PRJEB26092, sample SAMD00036239) | human gut metagenome | host: Homo sapiens | study: EMG produced TPA metagenomics assembly of...
CCCGCGTTCGTCACCGTTTCGACGATCTTCTTCGCCGATTGGTCGATGACCTCATGGTCATAGGACTTAAGCCTGATGCGGATTTTCTGTCCCGCCATTGCCTTCCGCCCTTTCTAGCGATTCGTTAGTTACTGTTTACCAGCCTGCTTCTCAAAGGGCACCGGCGCAGAAAGCCCCCGGAACCGTGGAAGTTCCGTGGTCATACCACATCAGTGCGCAGCCATGCAGTTTTCACTCTCGTGATCACTGTGCCACGCTCGCTTTTTTAATTCCAATTTGCGAGCCCTAAAATCAGGCAACTTCTTTATTTAAGCATCAGGGGTAGTCTTAAGAAATCCTGCGTGTCGCGACCTCAAGTCCTGTTTTCAAGTCCCTGAAAACGAATGAGATGCACATTGCCGATCGTCTGTTGCGATCATACTGCAGCATCATCCGAAAATGCTTTTCCACATATAAAAAACGAGGAATCCGGTTGAACGAATCCAACCAAATTCCTCGTTATCTATGATGCTTGCCGATATAACGCAAGCACCTTATATATAGGTCACTGCTGATGGCCTATACATGAAGCGACTCATGCACGCTCGGAAGCTTCTTCCGTGGCGGCCTCGCCCTGACGCTGGACGCGCAGCTTGTGTCCTTCGGCCTGGCTGACGCCGTAGTATGCGGCGATGGCGATGTCCTTCATATCCTCGATCTGCGGGATACGCGGATTTGCCGGAGCGCACTGATCCTCATAGGCACGCATGCCGATCTGATCGAGGATGGACCAGAAGTAGTCCTCGTCCACACCGCACTCCTGGAAGCTCTTGTTCATGCCGAGCTTGTTGTCACGGTAGTCCTCGACGGCCTTGGCCAGGTTCTCAACGCCCTCTTCCGGAGTCTTGCCCGGGTTCACGCCAAGGTTCTTGGCGATCTCCTGGTAACGTTCCGGAGCGATGTACTTGTTGTACTTCGGCCAGCTGGTCGGTTCCTCCGGAATGGAGCCGTTGTAGCGGATGACGTACGGCAGCAGGATGGAGTTGGTACGACCATGGGCAACGTGGCACAGAGCACCGATGGTGTGGGCCATGCCGTGGCACATGCCGAGGAATGCGGAGCCGAATGCCATGCCGGCCATGGTGGCGGCGTTGTGCATCTTCTCCTGGGCCTTGATCTTGTCTTCACCCGGCTCGCCGTTGACGGACTCGGCGAGGTTGTCCCAAATCAACTTGGCCGCGTGCAACGCCATGCCATCGGTGAAATCGTTGGCATAGACGGAGACGTAAGCCTCGAAGGAGTGGGTCAGGGCGTCGAAGCCAGCATCGGATGCGAGCTTGCGCGGCTGGGTACGCGCCAGCACCGGATCGACGATGGCGACGGACGGGGTCAGCGCGTAATCGGTGATCGGGTACTTGTAGCCGGTCTTGTGATCGGTGATCACAGCGAACGGCGTGACTTCGGAACCGGTGCCGGAAGAGGTCGGGATGCACACGAGCTTGGCCTTCTTGCCCAGCGGCGGGATCTTGAAGGCGCGCTTACGGATATCGAAGAACTTCTCACGCACGTCGGAGAAGGAGATTTCCGGGTGCTCGTACAGCAGCCACATGATCTTGGAGGCGTCCATCGGGGAACCACCGCCGACGGCGATGATGGTGTCCGGCTCGAACTCCTCACGCATCATGGTGGCACCGCGCTCGACGGTTTCGACGCTCGGCTCCGGCTCGACGTAGTCGATGATGCGGAAGGTCACACGGTTGGAACGTGCGCGGAGCTGGTCGATGATCTTGTCGACCACACCGAGCTGCTCCATGACCTTATCGCACACGATGACGGCCCTCTCGATGCCGTACATGTCGCGCAGGTACTTGATGGCGTTCGGCTCGAAGTAAGTCTTGGCCGGAATCTTGAACCACTGCATGTTGTTGTTCCTCCGAGCGATGCGCTTGATGTTGAGAAGGTTAACTGCCTGAACGTTGCCAGACACGGAGTTGCCGCCGTAGGAGCCGCAGCGAGGGTCAGCGACGGTGCGATGGCGTTGTAGATGTCGCCCACGCCGCCGAGGGAGCTCGGAGAGTTCCAGATGATGCGGCATGCGTGCATGCGCTGGCCGTATTCGCGGACCAGAGCCTGATCGTTGGTGTGGATGGCTGCGGTGTGGCCTGCACCATGCTTGAGCATGGCTTCGCACATTTCGAAGGCCTGTTCCTTGTTGTCGGACTTCAGCACGGCCTGGACCGGAGCGAGCTTCTCCATGGTCAGCGGCTCGTTCTCACCGACTTCCTTGCACTCGGCGGCAAGAATGGTGGCGTCTTCCGGAATCTCAAAACCTGCGGCCTTGGCGATGTACTGCGGGGACTTGCCCGGCACCACGGAGTTGAGCTTCGGGGTCTGGCCGGAATATGCGGTGCAGCCGAACATGTACTGCTCGAGCTTGGCCTTCTCTTCGTCGTTCACAAAGTAGGCCTTGCGGCGCTTGAGTTCCTTGATCAGCGGAGCGTAGACTTCCTTGTCGGCGATGATGGCCTGCTCGGTGGCGCAGATCATGCCGTAATCGAAGTGCTTGGAGAGCACCAGATCGTTGGCGGCGCGCACGATGTCAACGTTCTTGTCGACATATGCCGGAGCGTTGCCAGCGCCGACGCCGAGGGCCGGCTTGCCGGAGGAGTATGCGGCCTTGACCATGCCCGGACCACCGGTGGCGAGGATGGTGGCGATACCATCATGCTTCATCAGGGCGCCGGTGGCTTCGATGGACGGGTGCTCGATCCACTGGATACAGTTCTCAGGAGCGCCTGCCGCGATGGCTGCGTCGCGCACGATCTTGGCGGCTTCGACGGAGCACTTCTGTGCGCCCGGGTGGAAGCCGAAGATGATCGGGCAGCGGGTCTCAGTGCGATCAGCGACTTGAAGATGGCGGTGGAGGTTGGGTTGGTGACCGGGGTCACGCCGGCGACGACACCGACCGGTTCGGCGATCTCGTCGATGCCCATGACATCGTCTTCACGAATGATGCCGACGGTCTTCTGACCGGCCAGATAGTTGGTGACGTGCTCGCAGGCGAAGATGTTCTTGGTGGCCTTGTCTTCCACCAAACCACGGCCGGTTTCCTCAACGGCCATCTTGGCGAGCACCAGATGCTTGTTCAGTGCTGCGACGGAAGCCTTGGCGACGATACGGTCAACCTGCTTCTGATCGAGCTTTTCGAAATCGTCAAGAGCCTTCAGGCCCTTCTTGACCAGAGCGTCGACCTCAGCCTCAGCTGCGGCGAGCTTCTCTTCCGGAGTCGGCTTGGTCGGCTCTTCCTTCTTTGCGTCTGCCACTTGAAGTCCTCCTCGATTCTTTGGGGGTTTGCAAAGTAGTTTCCCGTTATTCCATCCGCCTCGAAGCGATGGACGCGTTGCCGGTCTTTTGTGACCTAGGACACACTTTAGTGAGTATGCAATATGATGTTCCACTGTGTCGTGTCGCAAGAGAAATGTTATCTTCTGTTCATTTAATGTTTAGATTGCGTTCTTTTATGGAATCAAAAAGCCTCAAAAACATCATTTTGAGCGTTTTTGTTGCTTTTTATCATAAATCACACACACTTTCTCAAGTCTCACCTCCATATCTTTTATAAAAGTATTTTCTATATGATATCAATCATATCGAGCTTTTACAAAGTCGATTTATTTATCTTGTTCGTCCAATGTATTTTTTCCGCCAGCCAGTAGGAGTTTCGCCTGTTTCTTCAAAGAAGCGACGATTGAAATTCGAAGCGTTACCATATCCGCAAGCGCGACGAATCGAAGCGACGCTTTGATTCGTGGTCGTCAGCAATCTGCATGCATGCCCGATACGCAATCGTCGAACAAAATCCGAAAACCCTATTCCTGCAGCCCTTTTGAACAGACGAGAGAAAGCCGAAACGCTCATTCCGGCCTGGCGGGCGGCCAAATCCATGCTAATTTCACCGCTCAGATGCGATGAAATGTACTCGATGGCATCATTGACCACACGTTCCGCACCACTGCATACAGCCGGATCGTATCCGGACGCAACCACCGTATAGGATTCATCTGCGGGGGCATGCGCGAACACATCCAACACACGAATCAGATCACTAACACGGCAAGCAAGACTATGTTCCTCCATGTTTTCCAGAATCGAACCGGCCTGACGAGCGGATTCACCGCTCAGCACCAATGCCTGCCCCGCACGTTTCAACACCATTGCAAAACCAGACGTTTCCGGAAATCCAGACATCAGCAGACGCATGGTTTCCGGACGCACATGGCACACCACATCACGCTGACGAAGCCGCTCCCCCGGAGCGATGTCGGACACCCAATTATGCGGAAGATTTGAACCAATCAGCGCAACCTGCCCGGCCTCATACGGAACAACGGCATTGCCCGCCATCATCAATCCGGTACCTTCCCGAATCAGATGAATTTCAATATGAGGATGATGATGCCATTTCGCCAACGAGCTTGGGTAGCCATGCTTCGCCCAACGCACCGAAGCCTGCGCGTCCGGCACAATGATCTCCAATACGCCGGAATCGTTCGGACTTCCACCTTTCGGCACGAATCCACCAAAAGAGGTCTGAGCCAAAGCCGCCTTCCCATGCCGATTATCGTTGACTTGTGCAACAGCACCCATGACACAGACCCCTTTCGTCGTTCCGTAACGTGCGTAACGTCAGTCGTTTTTCACGGTAATCTGCAGCTTAATGTCTCCAGGACGCCCCTCGGCCATGCGATCGAACGCCGCCTGGGCATCCTCCATCGCATAGGTGTCGGTGATGAATGGCTTCAGATTCAGTTTACCGTTAGCCACGAGGTCAATGGCCTTCTGATACACATTGGCATAACGGAAGATATTTTCGATGCGCACCTCGGTAGCCTGCAGCTCCGTAATATCGATGGCCACCGGATTGACCGGAATGCCAACGATAACGGCAGCGCCACCGGGAGCAATCAGCTTCCAGAATGTCTCGTATGACTTCGGCGAGCCCGAGCACTCGAAAGCCACATCAGCACCCCAGCCCCCCGTTTCCTCGCGGACGCGCTCCACCAGATCCTCCTTGGTGAGATCCACCGGAATAATACCTGGAATCTGAGCCGCAATCGCCAGTTTGATTGCCGACACATCGGAGATCAGCACCTTGGAAGCGCCACCCGCCAACGCGCACGACGCGGTCAGCATGCCGACCGTGCCTGATCCGGTGACCACGCAGACATCGCCCGGCTTGATACGAGCTTGGTGGCGGACCACATGCCCACAGCCAACGGTTCAAGCAGCGCACCCTCACCGAAGCTCACATTGTCGGGCAGCTTGTAGGTGAACGCCGCAGGATGGTTCACCGTTTCGCACAGGCAGCATCAATCGGCGGAGTGGCAAAGAAACGCACCGCAGGATCGACGTTATACATGCCCAGTTTGCTGGCACGCGAACTCATATCCGGAATGCCGGGCTCCATGGCCACACGATCGCCCACCTTGAAGCCTTCGACGCCAGGACCGACCTCAACCACCGTGCCGGAAGCCTCATGACCGAGAATCATCGGCTGCCTCACCACATATTTACCCACGCGACCATGCGTGTAATAGTGCAGATCGGAACCGCACACACCAACGGTATGCGGCGCGATCTTCAGCTCGCCTAGACCAGGTGCGGGGGCGTCCGGCACCTCACGTACATTGATGACGCCCTGCTCTTCGAGAACGACTGCCTTCATGATTATTCTCCTTTGTGGATAATGGTGTTTTTTGAGAAAAATGATGATGATTGAGCAATTGATATTCAATTGCGATTAGTTACGTTCGATCGCGGTAATGCGATGGCCACGATCGTCAAATCCGGGTTGATGAGGATGAATGCCGAGCGTGGCCAACGATCCGATCGCATAGCAGATCGCATACGTCCAGCACACGCCGCCGAATCCGATAGTGGAAATCAGCACCGTCGCAATCAGCGGACCGAAAAACGTAGTCAGGCCGGAAGCGAGATTATGCGCGGAAATCGCAGCACCCTTATGTTCCGGTGCCAACGCGGGAAACACGGCTCCCATAGGAACGAAAGCGGAAATTCCCAATCCAAGAACAACCGCATCAGCGCACATAAGCACCATATTCGCCCCGAAAAACTGCGGAATGTAATACATGCCCAGCGTGCCGATCACACAGAACCAGCAGCCAAACCAGCGCATTTGCCTCATCCAACCATACGAATCACCCATACGACCCCAGAACACATTGCCGAAAATGGTGACCACAAACTGGAATCCCCAAATCTGACTCCATTGCGAAACCTCAAACCAAGCTCCGCCACCATTGTTGGTAGTGGCTAAGTAGAGCGGCATGATGACGGGAAAGCCATACAACGTCAGATTGCAGATCACACGCACCACCGCAGCCAATGCAATTTGGCGATTATGCACCAGAATGGTGGCTCCTCGACTAAGCTCGCGCAGCTTGTCGGCATTGCTCATGGAAGAGGTGTCAGCACCCTTGCTTTTCGGCACCAGCAGCAGGCAAATCAGCAGTCCAGCTATAGAGAACGGCAACGAAAGCCACAGCGAGTAGTACTCGCCCACCAGCGGAATGGTGAAACTCGGCAAATATGCGCCGAATACGCCAATGCCGAACGAGTAGGCGGCCCAAAACCACCCCATAGCCGACGCGAGCTTGGCGGGATCGATGGTTTGCGCCATCAACACCACGAACGAGTAGATGAACAGCGGGTAGCCAACACCTCGCAACGCATACACGCCTAGCATCAGCGGATAGACGCCGCTCGGCAGCGCCACACCGACGAACAGCAGATGCAAAACAACCCAGCGCTTGCGCCGATCAACATGATGCGTTTGGCACCGAACATTTCAGCCAGCACACCGGACGCCCAGCCGGCAAGCGCAGCCATCAGCCCGTACATGGTGAACATCAGCGACGATTGCGAAGAGCTGAATCCCTGGTCCACGATGTATTTGGACAAAAAGGTCAATTCAAAGCCATCGCCGGTCATGAACACCGCTATGGCGATCAAGCCGGCCAATAGCGTGCGCGGCAGACCTATCTTCATAACATGCCTCTTTTCTTGGTGGAACGTCGTTGTCACCGTCTCAACTTTTTTGTTGATAAACATATTTTCAACGCAGAAAAGTGGTAGAAAATCCCTTATACACGGCCATTTTTTATACTTTTTTGCAACACCCGTTATTTCAGACCAACACAAGACATAAGGAAAGGACTTTTATGAAGTAGTCTTGGAAAAGAAGTTGCGCAGGAAGGATCAACCAGTGAAAGCCCAATCCGCCCTATCGGTCAAAGAAGCCAATCTCAAGGCCATGACCGCGTTCATCTACACCCAAGGTTCAGCCACCAAGCAGATGTTCGAACACGAATTAGGACTCAGCCTGCCAACCATCACGCAGAATCTGCGCGCCATGGAGCCGACGGGCTCATCGTCAAAGGCGAGATGCAGCAATCACCGGTGGACGCAAAGCGCAAATCTACGAATTCGCGGCACACTCCAGCGTGGCGATCGGCGTGCGCATCCAAACCACACAAATCACGCCATCGCCATTGATCTGAACGGCAAATCCGTAGCTACCAGACAGCGCACACTCCCCTATCGCAACAACGACGCCTACTACCAGCGCATGAATGGCATCATCAACGATTTCGCGCAAGAACTGGCGAAACAAGGCAGCACGGTACTCGGCGTGGCCTTCTGCATGCAAGGCATCGTGTCGGCAGACGGACAGTCGATCACTTTCGGCAAAATCATGGGCAACACCGGCCTGAAACTCAGCGAACTCAGCCACGGCCTCAACTATCCGTCGCTGATGATTCACGATTCCGACGCTTCTGCCATGGCGGAACTCTGGTTCGACCACAATCTGAAGGATGCCGTCTGCATCTACCTCGAACGACGCCCAGGAGGCGCGGTCATCGTGGACGGATCGCTCTACCAAGGGCCAAACCAATGCAATGGCTCAATCGAACATATGACGCTGATTCCAGGAGGCAACACCTGCTACTGCGGGCAACAGGGCTGCATGGACACGTATTGCTCGCCGGAAACGCTGATGGAGGACGGCGAAAGCTGCCCGGCTTCTTCTCGGTATTGGAACAAGGCGAGCAGGAGCACCGCAAACGATTCTCGCAATGGCTGGATTATGTGGCGCTGGCGGTAACGAACATTCGCTCGGTGCTGGCCGGTGACGTGATCATCAGCGGTGAGGCAGCACAATATCTCGATGATGACGATATGGCCGGACTACGCGAACGCGTGGTGGAACATACGCCATTCGGCACCACGGATTTCACCCTGCGCAAGGGAATGGCACTCGACCATCAAGACATTATCGGCGCGGCCCTGCGTTTTGTGGAACCGTACGTACGCGAACTATGCGATATGTGACCGCTTTTACACATATATTAATCGCATTAATCGCATCGCTTGCATAACAAAAGAAGCGTGTTGCCGAACCCGTATATAAGGTTCAGCGCACGCTTCTTTGTTTTCTTCCGTCTGTTTCGCTTGCTGTATTTGTTTTCAGCGATTATTTGACGGTACTCATCTCATGACAGTTATTTGACAATCTGGCAGAATTCGATGGTTTCGCCGTTCGGTCCGTACACATTGAAGTAACGAATGCCGTGCTCCCAGAAGCTGTCGATATGCTGGATTTCGTTATCTTTGAAATTCAGTCCGAGTTTCTTCGCGTTGTCGAATGCGGCTTCGATGTCGGGAGTGTCGAATGCCCAGTGTTGATGGCACCGGTGGTCAACGGAGCCGGATCCCCCTCCCACGTTTCGATGGTCAGATGGCCGTAACGCAGGAATGCGCAACGGTTTTCGCCGTTATGGAACAGTCCGGCCAATTCAAAACCAAGCTTCTTCGTATAGATTCAATGGTTTCGTCGAGATCCTTCGCCGGCATGCCGGAATGCTGCAGATCGGTAGTGAATTCAGACATCGCTTTCGTCATAAAATTACCTCCTGATAATGATGAATACGATTGATTTTTCCCTTTTGTGATTAGGATATGCGCTATGCGGCGATGCCGGCGGCGCATTTGCCGTCATATTGTGACGCTTTTTTGCTAATTCCAGGCTGTTCAGGACGAATAAACAGCGTCAGCACAAAAGCAAGCACGTACAGTGCCGCATACGCCCAGCACACACCCTCGTATCCGATGGCCGGCAGCAGAATCGCAGCAATGCCAGGACCTGCGAACGTGGTTAATCCTGCCGCAAGATTGTATGCGGACAATGCCGCACCCTGCTTGCCCTCACCGGCATACAGCGTCATAATCGTCGGCAATGACGAGAATGCGCAGGTACCGATGCCCACAATAATCGATGCAATGATCATCATCACCGCATTCGCACCAAACCATTGCGGAATGTAGTAGAAGGCGACGGAACCGACGGTCAGTATCGCACAGCCGAACCATCGCATTGGCCATACCCATCCGAAGCGGTCCATGAACCAGCCCCAGAACGTGTTGAAGATCAGGGTGACCACAAATACGAATCCCCAGATGCGCATCCATTCCTCGGTTTGAAGATATTGATTCCACCATTGTGCGTAGTGCACAAGTACAACGGCATGATTACGGGGAATCCATATAGCAGCAGATTGTTGATGATGCGAATGATGGCGCAGATTAGAATCTTACGATTGGTGACGAGAATGGTCGCGCCTTCGGCAAGCTCCTTCAACTGTTCCTTACGACTTAATCCTTCGCCTTTCAGGACTTTGTTTTTCGGCACGAACAGGAAGCACATAATGGTGCCAACGATGGAGAACGGCAGCGCGAACCAGAATGTCTTGTATTCACCGACCAACGGCATGATGAAGCTTGGCAGATATGCTCCGAACACACCGATTCCTAGAGAAAAGCAAGTCCAGAAGAATCCTGTGGCCGATGCGAGGCGCGACGGCGAAATGTATTGCGCCATCAACACTACGAAGCTGTAAATGAACAGTGGGTAGCCGATGCCGCGCATCGCATACAGCCCGAGAATCAGCGGGTATATATGGCTGGGAATCGCCACACCCAGGAACAGCAGGTGAACGCCGATCCACCAGCATGCGCCGAACATCATGACCTTGCGAGCACCGAACATTTCGGCAAGCACGCCTGCGGACCAGCCGCCAAACGCCGCGAACAGGCCATACACCGTGATTAGCAGCGACGCTTGGGAGGAGCTGAATCCTTGATCCACCATGAATTTGGAGAGGAAGGTGAGCTCGAAGCCGTCGCCAGTCATGAAAATGGCGACGGCAAGGAACCCCAGCATCAGCGTTCGCGGAACACCCAAACGCTCAAGCACGCGGATCATGTCAGGCACCAATCTTGACGACAGCCTTGGAAACGCCAGTGATCTTGCCGTCGAGGAAGTCTTGCACCTGCTCGAGTTCAAGCTCATGGCTGATCAGGCCTCCGATGTTCATTTTGCCGGAGGAGACCAGCGAGATGGCATCGCGGAAGGTGAGCGGGTTGATGAAGGAGCCTTGGATGGTCAGCTGCTTCTTGTAAATGTCGTACGTGTTCATTTCGAAATGCGCCTCCTGCGGGCCGACGCCGAACATCAGCACCTGCGCACCTTTCTTGGCGGCAGCTACGGCCTGCGCTTGGGTCGCAGGAAGGCCGACGGCTTCGATGATTACATCGTAGGAATCTTCGGAATCTGTTCGCGGGTGGTGTTGTACGTTTCGGTGACGCCGAACTGCTCCTTGTTACGCTGCAACTTTTCATCGAAAATGCCGGCAAGATCCACCTGATGCACGCCGTACGCCTGCAGAAGCTGGGCGAAGATCTGCCCCATGAAACCGTCGCCGATAACCAACGCCTTCTGATACGGGCGAAGTTCCAGCAGATCGAGACCATGCACCGCGCATGAGACCGGCTCAACGGCGGCGGCATCACGCAGGGAAACGTTATCTGGTAGCTTGTAGACCACACTTGCGGGGGCGGTGAATTGTTCCGCAAGGCCGCCGTTGCGGGTCACTCCGACCGCACTAAGATGGTCGCAGAGTTCAGGACGTTGCGTCAGGCAGAATTCGCACTGGCCGCAGTAGATGTTCGGGTCGACGGCGACGCGGTCTCCCGGCTTGACATTGGTGACATCAGCGCCGACCGCAGCAACGATGCCAGAATTTTCGTGGCCAAGTACGATCGGCGGCACCGCAGCGGCCGATCCGGGGCGACCGTCATACAGGTCATGATCCGTACCGCACACACCTGCATATGCGGTGTTGATCAGCACTTCATCGGGTTCGATCTGCGGTGTTGGCATGTTCTGGATTTCGAATTTCTTGACACCGGTCAGTACAAGAGCTTTCATGATATGTCCTTTCCACTATGAAAGAGGTTCCGGCAGATCGTTCTGCCCGATGATTGAAAACTATACACTTTCTTAAATTCTTTTGCAAATCTCTTTTCATAAAGTTATTTGCAAAGCGTGTTGCCGCAGAAAATCAACGTTTTTCAACAACAATCACCATCACAATATGCACATCATCATCAAAAACAGCCAGAACGGCATCTCACCGGCAGAGCAGCAACCATCGATCTGACATGGGCGGAAATGGTCCCGACATAGTAAGTCAACAGATAATTTCAAAGTGTTTAGAATGAGGTTATGAAGAACCCACCTTTGCATCGTTACGCAACCCGCCCAGGCCTCTATTTCACCGACGATGGTGGCGCGGACGCCGTTGTCCGCTCAGAAACAGCAGACCAAGTGTGGTTTTGCGTACTTGAACCACTTGACCAACCGAGCGCCTTCTATGCCGACGCCGTACGTCTGTTCAACGAACCCGGACTCACGTTCATCGACCAGGCCAAAAAACAGCGCATCTGCACCAGACGCATCCCCTCGCTCAACCTTCGCGAAACACTGTTCCGCATGGACGGCCCCAACTACGGACTGTGGTACGTGCATATCCCCCAAGCCTGGGACGGCATGCAATACGGATACCGCGTCAACGGCCCATGGGATCCCGATCATGGCGTGAGCTTCAACCCGTACAAACTGTTGCTCGACCCCTATGCCAAAGGCATCGAAGGATCAATGGAGCTTGATCCCGGAGCGTTCTCCTATGAATGCGAGATCGTGAACGGCAAAGTCAAAGGTTCGCCATTCGGCCCGATGAGCACCATCGACTCCGTGGGGCGCACGCCAGTTTCCGTAGCCATAGACGACCGCGCCATCGACAAACACGCAGGGGAACCCTCGCACCCACACGTTCCGTGGAGCAAAACGGTTATCTACGAGCTGCATGTCAAAGGCTTCACCGCCAACGCGCCATGGCTGCCCAAAGAGCTTCGCGGCACCTACGCAGGCCTCGCACACCCGGCCACGCTCTCCTACCTGCAGGATCTGGGCGTCACCTCCATCGAACTGCTGCCGATCCAAGCCAAGCAATCCGAACTGTTTCTGCAGGAACGCGGACGCGTCAACTATTGGGGATATTCGACGCTCGGCTATTTCGCCCCCGAAGCCTCATATGCCACCAAGCGCTCCCAGGAGGCCGGTGCGGCCGCAGTACGCCAGGAAGTCATCGACATGGTACGAGCCTTGCACGAGGCCGGCTTTGAAGTGATTATGGACGTGGTTTACAACCACACCTGCGAATCCGGTCCCGAAGGCCCGACCATTTGCTGGCGCGCCTCGACAATCTCTCGTACTACCGACGCACCAAAGATAAGATCAGCCGCCTATACGACACTACCGGCTGCGGCAACACGCTTGATTTCACCAACACGCACGTCACCACGTTCGCCGTGGATTCGTTGCGCTATTGGGCCAAACGCATTGGCATCGACGGATTCCGATTCGATCTCGCGGCGACGCTGGCACGTCTCGACGGTGAATTCACCCGCTACCATCCATTCCTGTATGCATTGCGCTCCGACATGCTGCTCGGCAATCTCAAAATGATCATGGAACCATGGGATTGCGGCCCGAACGGCTGGCGCACCGGCGAATTCGGCATCCCCTTCGCCGAATGGAACGACAGGTTCCGCGATTGCACACGCAAATTCTGGCTGACCGACGTGGATCGCATGCGCGGTGGAGAATACGGCGAAATGACCATGCAGGAGATGGCCACACGTTTGTGCGGATCATCCGACCTGTTCGCCACCGATCCAGGCCGCGGTTCGACCGCGTCCGTGAATTACGTGGCATGCCATGACGGCTTCACCACAGCCGATCTGACCATGTACAAAACCAAGCATAACGAGGCCAACGGCGAAAACAACCGCGACGGAACAAACGACAATCATTCCGTCAACTTCGGTCACGAGGGCCCCAGCGGCGATCAAATCATCGTGCAGCAACGGCAACGCGCCACCATGAACCTGCTGGGTACGCTGCTGCTTTCGCTAGGCACGCCAATGCTGCTTGCCGGCGACGAATTCGGCAATTCGCAGAACGGCAACAATAACGCCTACACGCAGGATAACGACACCACCTGGCTTGATTGGGATTGGCTGTACAGTACCGAACAAACGCCGGAATTGAAGCAGTTCAATCTCACTTCCCGTTTAATCACATTGCGTAAATCCCGCGATTTGTACAATCATGAGGATTTCTTCACTCGCCTGAGCGAAATCGGTTTGCTGAAGAAATCCGATCGCGTGCATTGGTATTTGCCGAATGGACAGATGCCAAATGATGCGGATTGGACGAATCCTTCCGTCCGTTCGTTCGCCATGCAGCTGCTATCCCCCGACGAGCCAAGTCTGCTGATTCTGATCAACGGTTCCGATGAGGTCACGCGTTTTCATCTGCCGAAAGACATCGAATGGGAGATGGTCTGGTCCTCATCGGAGATTGTCGGCGAATATCCGGGATTGGGAACGTCCATCGAACGGGTGTCGGAATTCGACGAAGAATCGGAAAGCAAGCCCGCGGGCAGGCTCCGCAACCATCTGCACCGCATCAACATGATGTACTGGCAAATGAAAGACGATGCGGACAATCTGCAATCCGCCGATGATGGGCTGTCGGAAGATGATCCGACATTGTGGACGCTTCCGGCATTGAGCATCAGCGCGATGAAGCAGATGCCAACCATCTAAACGCCAGTCAAAATACCGTCTGGAATACCAAGAAACCCCTCGGAAGTCGAATTTCCGAGGGGTTTCGTAATAAGCCGTAAAGCTTTAGCGCTTCGAGAACTGCGGAGCGCGACGAGCCTTGTGCAGACCGGCCTTCTTGCGTTCCACGACGCGAGCGTCGCGGGGTCAGGAAGCCAGCCTTCTTCAGGGCTGCGCGGTTCGCATCACGATCGATAGCGTTCAGAGCGCGGGCAACGCCCAGGCGGATTGCGCCAGCCTGGCCGGTGGTGCCGCCACCGTCAACGAGGACGATAGCGTCGAACTTGCCTTCGAGCTTGAGAAGCACGATCGGGGAGTTGACCTCACGCTGCAGCAGCTTGGCCGGGAAGTACTCTTCCAGGGTGCGACCATTGATGGTCCACTTGCCGGTGCCCGGAACCAGGCGGACACGAGCGACGGCTTCCTTACGACGACCGGTGCCATAGCCCGGAGCGATAGCGGAAGTACCGGTGCCAGCGCCAGCGTTGGTCTCGGTGGTGTACGAGGTGAGCTCCTCTTCGGTCTCGAGAACCGCGGAGTTGTTGGTGTTTTCAGCCATGTTTCTTATCTCCCTTCGGTTCACTTAGCCTGCTGCGAGACCTGAGCGATCTCGAAAACCTGCGGCTTCTGGCCAGCGTACGGATGCTCGGTGCCACAGATGATGTGGAGGCGATCCAGCTGGACCTTGGCCAGACGATTCTTCGGCAGCATGCCCTTGATAGCGGACTTGATGATGCGCTCAGGGTTGGTCTTGAGCAGCTTGCCGTAGCTATCGCGACGCAGGCCACCCGGACGACCGGAGTGCATGTACAGTTCCTTGCCCAACTTATTGCCGGTCAGAGCGATCTTATCGGCGTTGAGAATGATCACGTGGTTGCCGGAATCGCGTGCGGAGCTAGGTCGGCTTGTTCTTGCCACGCAGCAGGATGGCTGCCTGGGAAGCGAGACGGCCGAGCACCACGTCGGTGGCGTCGATGACGTACCAGTCGTGAGTCAGATCAGCTGGCTTCGGAGTGAAAGTTTTCACGATGTACCTTTTCTATATATTGTGTTCCGGACCTTCCATCAACATCTCTGCGTTGGTTAGGCGCGGAATGATGCCTTTTTCAGGTCTCATTATCCGTGGGCTCCCTGAAAGTCCTCGATGGCGAGTGGGAAAAGCGCTTTGAAGGACCCCGTAGGGAAACACAACAATCTACTAGTATATCGCCAGCCTTGACATTCGCGACACATCAACCCCTAGTACTTGCGAATACGGAAACACAGCAATCGACACGCAAAAGCCGGCGACGCTTGGCAGGTCTCCCTACCTTGCATCGCCGGCCTTCCGCCAATCGAAATCAGCTGCAATCAGCCTCAATCCGCTGCAAGCTCAGCCGCGCATAATCGCTGCGATCTCCTGCAGTCGAGTATTGTCGAACAACTGCTCCAGCGGCACGACATTGCCATCGCCGTCAGCCAGCGGAATACGCCAGTTCGGATATTCGTTGCTGGTGCCCGGCTGGTTCTGCGTGCGCTTTTCGCCGACCGCGTCGACGATGGACGCCGCCATGAGCTTGCATGGCGATCCCTTCAAACCGCGGTACAGCGCGTCGATGATCTCGTTTTCGTTGGCAAGCTCGTCTTCCAGCGCGGAAGCGTCGAGATAGCCTTCGTCGACAAGCATGCTCAGCATGGCGTTATGTTCGGCTTCCGCGGACTTCTGGAATTCTTCGACCGGACCGGACAGCAGTCCAAGCTGTTCACGCAATTTGACATGCCCGTACTCCAAGTAGCCGGCTGCCGGAGGCAAATCGTGCGTGTTGACGGATGCCAACGCATACGGACGCCAATCCTTCGGCGCACGGAATTCGCCGTCGAACTGCTCGAACCATTCCACAGCGCAGCCGAGAATGCCGTGCTCGGACAGCGACTTGGACACGTATGCCGGAACCACGCCGAGATCCTCGCCCACGACCACACCACCGGCGCGGGATGCTTCCAATGCGAGAATGCCGAGCATGATGTCAGAATCGTAATGCACGTAGGTGCCGTCCATGGCTTTCTTGCCTTCCGGAATCCACCACAAGCGGAACAAGCCGAGAATATGGTCAATACGTACCGCGCCCGCATTGGAGAACATGCCGTGCACCATATCTCGGTACACCTTGTAGCCGGTCTGTTCGAGAGCGATTGGATTCAGCGGCGGCTGACTCCAATCCTGACCCTGCTGGTTGAACATGTCCGGCGGAGCGCCGACCGTGGCGCCCTTGGCAAAACGCTCCGGGTTCCACCACACGTCGGAACCGGCCGGATGCACGCCCACAGCCATGTCGGCGACGATGCCGATCTTCATGCCGGCCTCGCGCGCCGCCTGCTGGGCCGCATGCAGCTGCTCGGTGGCGACCCATTCGAGCCAACGATAGAATTCAAGCGTGTCCGGGTACTGTGCGCGAAGCTGCGCGACTTCCTCGGAATCACGATTGTACTTGCGCACCCAATCGTCGTCGCTGCCATTCGAGGCGCCCCACTTGTCGTAGCACAGGCACCATGTGGCATAGGATTCGATCTCATCGCCCACTTCGGCGAGATACTGGTCGAACTCGGCTTGACGCTGTGCGGAAAGGCCGGACTTGTAGATGATCCACAACGCCTGCATCTTGGTACGCCACATGGTTTCGCGATCCAAGATCCGCGCATTGCCGTTGAGCGGCTTGACCTGCTCATGCAGTTCATCCACTTTCGCCTTGTCTTCCGGCGAAAGCACGGCATATTCCGGCATGGATTCCGGTCGAATATAGCTGAAATTAATGAAACGGCGCGAAATCGGCAGATACGGCGATGGCTCGATCGGCGGCACCGGTTCGGCGGCATGCAGCGGATTGATCAGCATGAAGTCGGCGCCGGTCTTCTTCTTGGACTCGACGAGCAGGGTCTTCAGATCCTCATAGTCGCCGATACCCCAGGAACCGCTGGAACGAATGGAGTAGAGCTGGCTCATCCAGCCCCACAGGAGCCTTCCTTCATGTCGTCAAGCAGCTCGATCTTTTCCGGAGCGCTGATAACGGTTGCAATCTCCGTCTTGCCACCAACGGTGACTTCAAGGGTGTGATACCCCTCGGGAAGATCTGCCGGAAGCACCAGATATGAGGTGCACACGAAGCCGCCGTCGACCTCGACCACGGTATCGCTGCCACCCTCGAGCTCGATTTTGCCGGCATACGCCCCACCGTCTTCCAGCATGATGGAAGCTTCAGGAACGTCAAGCGCTCCGCCGTGAACCTCAACCTTGCTTTCCTTGCCGACAACGTGCAGCACGGTCGGAGGAACGATACGTGTGTCGCGTTCGCGCTGAATGGTGGTGATGGACTGCTCGATCGCCCCATCGTTGGAAGCGTCGATTCCGAGCGCCTTGAGCACCGCCACGAGAACATCGTCTTCGATTTCGTGGTAGTCGCGGCTCATGCCGACGTAACTGGTGGCGATACCCACCAACTTTGCCAGGCGAATGATCGGACGGGCTAGACGCGTTGCATTTTCGGTCTGTTCTGTCATAAACAACAGTCTATGCCCCAATCACATGCACCACGCGCAAAAATCTCATAAAAATGACAACGTATGCAATTATTTTCCCGAAAGATGCCGTTCAGCGGCCCTTTTCACCTCTCCTGACGCATCCTGCGCAAGTTTTTCCAACATCTGATCAGACGTGTTCGGGTTCAAAGCAACGGCCCTACGTACCATGGAAGCAAGCACGGCAGGAGCATTCGGCTCGACGTCGACCCCCAAAGATCCCAGAAAATCAAGGGCCGTGGAATCCATACCCGGATCCTGCGCGCCTTCGAGCCGCATCTTCCAAGACGTCTGCTTGTTGTGCAACGCGACATCGCGCACTTCGAGGGACTCATCCTTGGTGAGACGCCCCACCAGCCAATTCTTATCATTGGCATTGCCCGCAACAGCTTTACGCACCTCAACGGATTCGTCGGTGGACAGTTTGACGAGAATATTCGGAAACGGCATGGTTTCCGCAAGAAAAACGCGATCTTCCAACGGTGTATGCGCATTGCCGGCGACGGCTTCCAGCAATGCCGTGGCACGCGAGAAAGCGGCCTGTTCGGAACGGTCAGGCAGCGGACGGCGCGCGAATTCGCTCAATTCGGCGGCATCCGTGGAGTGACGCAACCGCTCGTAGGTTGCGGTCAAAGGCTCGAAATCCGAAGGAACGTCTTGGTTTGATGCTTGTTCGTCGGCGTTCCCCACAACGGTTTCGACGGTATTTTCGGCGGTTTCCACGGCAGTAGTGTCTTGCGAGCTCATATCTTCGGTCATGCGTTCCACCTTACGTTATGTTCTGCTCAATATTCCATTCGTCATCGTTGGATTTCAGTATCGCACCGGGCGATTGGACGTGCCCGTTTGCCGCGGCGTGACGGTCGCATTGAACGTTTCGATAATTCGTGATTTGAATTTCTGCGATTGTTCCTGCGGAACGATAATTGACAGCACGATGCGATCGGTATATTGCGCATCCGCCTGCTCGCCGTCCACTGACGCAAGCAGATTCTGAAAGCTTCCCAATTGCGGATAGTCAAGCGTCACCTGATATTCGCAACATGGCACGATCTTCGCTTTGTTCGCCGCTTTGACCGCAATGGACGCACCCGTGGAATATGCGCGGATCAGGCCTCCGGAACCCAGCAGAATACCTCCGAAATATCGGGTGACGGCAACCACGCAATCCGTCATCTCGTTGGCGCGCAACACGTCAAGAATCGGTTTGCCCGCCGTGCCCGATGGCTCGCCGTCATCGCTCATGCGTTCGGCCAAACGACCGTCGGAACCGCCGCACACCGCAGCATAGGCGACATGACGCGCTTTCGGATGCTGGTCGCGAATCGTCTGCACAAACGCGAGCGCCTCATCCAAGGAGTCGATATGACAGGCGTCGCCGATGAATTCCGATTTTTTCTCGACGAACGCATCATGCGCGGGCTGATCGGCGGAATCGAGTATGGTCTGCATGTCTTTCAACCTACCCAATCACGCCGACCGTCCACATGTTTTGCCCATACCGGTTTTGCGGTTATTCACACGACGACGTTGAAATCCTCGCCCTTGCAGAATGCCGCAACGGATTGGACCACCTGTCTGGTGATGCCCACATAGGCGCCATCGGTGCGCCACGCGGTGTGCGGGGTGAGGATGATGCCTGGAATCGAACAGAGCGGATCGTCGGCAGTGAGCGGCTCATGTTCGAACACATCGAGCGCCGCAGGAATGTCGCCTCGCTGGAGTCTGGCGAGCAATGCGCCCGGTTCGATGATTTCCGCACGGGCCGTGTTGATGAACATGGTTCCCGGTTTCAGAGCTTCGAGGTTTTCCGCAGTGACGATGCCTTTTGTGGAGTCCAGCAGCGGCATATGGATGGATACCACGTCGGAACCGGCAATCAGCTCGTTCATATCGTTGACTGGAGTGATATTCAGATCGGCGAACACCTGCTCCGGCACATGGGAGTTCCATGCGGACACGTTCATGCCCAAAGCTCCGGCGATGCGTGCCACGGTCTGACCGATGCCGCCAAGGCCGATGATGCCAAGCTTCTTGCCGTACAGCTCGTAGCCGTCGGCACCGTCCCAATCGCCTGTTTTGACTTGCCTGTCGAGTTTGCCGACCTGTCTGGCGAGTTCCATAAGCAGTGCATGGTGTGTTCGGCCACGGCATGGTCGCCATAGTGCACCACATTGCATACGCGGATTCCACGTTCCTTGGCTTTGTCGAGATCGATGTAACTGGCCACGCCGGTGCCGCCGAATGCATAGCATTTGGCGTTCAACCGATCGAGGATGGAATCGGCGCAGTGGAATCCGATCACCATGATGGCGTCAGCTTCGGCGCAACGTTCGACGATGGTGTCTTCGTCAAGCGTGAAATCCTTGTACATGCGCACGCGGGCAATGTCTTTGAGCAGTTCGAAGTTCTTTTCGAACGGTTCGATCATCGATTCGATGATGACGGGCATGACCACCAGTGGCAGATCGGTGCGTTCCGGTTGGGTTTCGTAGATTTCCATGTTTTCACCTCACATTGTATGTTCGAGAGTTCTTACGCATATGCGACTCACGGTATGAGGCATATTGTGCCACGGAAAACTACTGGCCAGATGAACTCGTTTGCTCCGCGGTAATATTCCATTCCTTGACCACGTTCTGATCGGCGCCCATGGAATAGAGCACGTCCCAGATGCGTTGGCGCACATTGGCGTCTTGCGTTTCGTCCCAGCAGGTGCCGTCAGGATGATCGCTTGCAAGGGAACACCATTGGTATTTGCCTTGGGTTTCGTTGGCACTGGGCACCCAGTCAATGCGGTTGACACGCCACGAACCGGCCACGCCTTTCTTGCCCGCGAATTGAATACGCGCGGTAATGCCTTGATTGTTCACCAACGTGTCCGCAGTATTGGCCGATTCGGTCACGGCATTGCCCAAACCGTAGATGATCCAAGTGCCGTTGTAATTCTCGACCGGCTGCGCGCAATGGCATCCAGCGCCATAAATCACGTCGAACGCACCGGTATCGGCCAGTTCATGAGCCTCACTTTGCTGCCAGGAATCAGCGTAATCCAAATACTCCTGCACGGAATGCATGGCTATGGCCACCACATCGGCACCCTGCTCGCGAGCGGCCTTCGCTTTGGCTACCGCCTTGTCGATATCGGCTTGGTGGTTCGGGTCTCCGGATTCACGCAGACGATCCACACGCCAGTCGTAGTCAGGCGTCTGCGCGTTCAACGACACGGTTCCCGCAATCAGACCGAGCTTACCGCCACCGGTAGGCGAATCGATGACCAACGGCTTATACGAATCCTCTTCGGTTTTATAGGAGCCGGTCTGGGCGATGCCATCCTGATCAAGTGTGTCCCACAAGCGCGCGATGCCGTCAGCACCTTGGTCCCAGGAATGATTCGACGCATGCGTGCAGGCGCGATACCCCACGTTTTTCGCGGCGTCGGCCACTTCTGCCGGAATATTGAATACCGGATAGCCCGTATATGGACCGCCTCGCTGCGCGATAGGTGTTTCGAATTCGCATACGGCAATGTCGGATGCATCAATGTATTTGCGCATCGGCTCGAACAAGCCGGTAAAGTCGAATGCCGTGCCATCCGTGGCCGCGGTGTTGGTGCTGGCGTACTGGTTCCAAAGCCCCTCGTGGAACAGCAGATCACCGTTGACAAGCATGGCGATGCAGTCGGTGTCGGGGCAATCCGGAGAATTGCATGATGCTCCGCAGACTCAGTCGCTTGCTTCTTTTCAACCGTTTTCGGCTGGCTTACCGCCGTCTCCGGCTTCACGGCAGCATCGTTCTGCTTCGGTTGAAGACTATGCACCAACAGCCAAGTTCCTGCCACAAGCACGACGGCAAGCACCGCCAATGCCGCAAACACAAGTTTGCGACGGCCGGCCGCAAGCACTTCCGGATTGGTCGCGTGCACCGCTCTTTCCTGTATTTCATGGCGCCCCTGCCTTCCTCTGGACCTTCTCAACTCATCACTTCAAGAATAACGGATATGCCCTTGCTTCTACACCCCGAAGCTGGCGATATTGTTACCGTATTTTCGACGCACCGCATCAAGCGCCGCCTCCGCGCCACGCAAACGCGCCGAATGCGTCTGCGACTGGGCGCTGCCGCCGGAGATTTCAGCACGCTGTTCGACTTCGTTTTCTTCGAGCAGATCATCCAGCGAAGGCTGAATCACAGCTTCTTCGGCAAGTACAAGCCCACTGGCGCTCATTCCCGCCAAACGCACGGGGCGCGTAAGGGAAATGGCATGCGCAGACTCCGGAGCCATGCCCATCATGGAGAGCAGCAGATTGGCACATTGCGGGTAGAGCACGCTCGCCGCATCCGTAGGACAGCCCAGTGTGTGCCCTTTTGTTGCGTAGCTCAAATCCGGAAACCGAAGTTTGACCATGACTTACGAGCGAGGAAACCCCTCCTGCGCAAAGACGTGGCCACGTCATCGCAACACCAGCGGAGCATGGAGCACACCTGCCGCATGTCTTGCGTATCCGCATCGAAGGTGCGTTCCGCGCCAATCGATTTTTCCTGCGTATATGGCACGACGGGTCTACCATCCAGTCCTCGGGCCGCCTGATACAGCCCACGCGCGGAAATAGCCGATCCAGTAGCCTGTTCCAACGATTCAAGACTCATACGCGCAAGATCGGCAACGGAGTTGACGCCCCACGCATTCAGTCGTTTCTCCAGAGAAGGCCCAATGCCGGGAATGCCACGCAATGGCATCATCTGCACGAATTGCGCATGCCGCGCCACGGGAATCATCAACATGCCGTTGGGCTTGGCATTGGTGGATGCCATTTTGGCGACCAGCTTGTTTGCCGCGATGCCTACGGAACAGGTGACGTTGTAACGCGAAACCACCTGTTCGCGAATCCACGCCCCAATGGCGCGAGGACTCCCCCACCGCAACAGCGCCCCGGAAACGTCCATATAGCATTCATCGACCGATACCTGTTCGATACGATCGGTGATCCGACTGAACACTTCCTCGAAAATGCGATGCGACATCGCGCGATAGTAGCGCATGTCGACCGGAAGGAAAATGCCGTTCGGGCAGAGCTTTTGCGCCCTGGAACTCGCCATGGCCGAATTAACGCCGTATTGGCGAGCCTCGTAGCTGGCTGCGGACACCACCGAACGGTTGCCCACGCCGATGATCACCGGCTTGCCGCGATATTCCGGATGCCTCGCCACCTCCAAAGATGCGTAGAAGCGTCCATGTCGATGTGCAGCACCGTGCAGCCAGCCTCGTCGTGACCCAGTCACGTTTGGCTGCTGCGATTCTCGGTGCGGTGCTCATGGTTCCATGATAACCGTTTTTCGCAAGATATTGAAACAAATGTTCGAATATAGTGCCGCACCTTAACGCAACGGCGTGTCGGCAAACCCGAAACCAGCATGGCAGCACAATCCCACAACACGTATTTTCTTGAAATTTCAACGTTTTCTCATCTTTTTTGCGAGATATGGTGTTTTGCCCGCAAATGGATGGTATAGTTGCATGCTGTTGCGCCGTGAAAACGGTAAAACAGTGGAGTCATGCCTGAGTGGCCGATAGGGGCACCCTGCTAAGGTGTTAGTCGTTTTTAGCGGCTCGAGGGTTCGAATCCCTCTGACTCCGCCTTGAGGGTTTTCGGAGAAATCCGGAAGCCCTTTTTTCATGCCAAAACGGCGGAATACCAACGATTTCAAGACATACGGCACAAACAGAGAATGTACGGAAATGTACGCCAATGTCAACATTTCCGGTACCCAGCAAGGTACCCGAGTTGAGTACCCAACAAGACATGCTGACGACTGCACTGCAAATACGCCATAGTGTCCGCGCTAGTCATGAGCGGGGGAGTTCAGTCTTCCTCATAATCACCCCCGTTCACGCTCACCGCCACGTCCAACGATTGAGACGCCGCATCCGACGGAATCCACGCAGAAACGCCCCTATACGGCGAAATATCCGGCCTAGGACACTTCAAACAACTCCTAGCCTCACAATAGCCGCACGACGCCGAACAGGGTCTTTGATGCTCTGAGCCTCCGCGAGACGCCACCGACGAACCAGCCTACGGAAACGGTGAAAAGTCGGATAATCAGTCTCGAAATCCTCCTGCACGCGCAACGGCAAACCATTATGCGGCAGGGACGATCCACAAAGACCGTCCCTGTTTACATATCAGTATTTATACATCAACGGCATGCGTCACAGGCCGAATGCTTTTCGATCCGTTTCGGTAAGCCAATCCGTCCGCATGCCCGGTTCTTGGCATAAATGCATGGCGGGGCATTCCTCACCGATGCAAGGATCCCATACAGGAAGCGGCGTTCCGTCACGGTCCGTTCCGTTGGGATCGCCATTGGCGGCGAAATTGGTCCAGTACAGCCCCATTCGCCTTGCCAGATCGTAATGCCA
>ENA-OQAS01000363-OQAS01000363.1-human-gut-metagenome-genome-assembly--contig:-NODE-363-length-23986-cov-14.225240_pt1 | contig 23986 bp, 26 predicted proteins | sample MGYA00242733_ERZ504523 | MGnify/ENA primary metagenome ERZ504523 (study PRJEB26092, sample SAMD00036239) | human gut metagenome | host: Homo sapiens | study: EMG produced TPA metagenomics assembly of...
GGTCCATATTAGGGGGAGTGAAATCATTGACAACTTGTCTGATTATTCAGCAAAAAGCCGTGTCCCATCGAATAATCCGGGAACGCAAATGCAATCGCAAACGCAGATATGAACGCAATCACCAACACGAATGCGAGCGCGCCGCAACACAAGCCACCCGCAACGCAAGACGCCCGGCTACCGCTTCTTCGAATCGCGTCCCTTGAAGTAGATGTCGAACACAATCCAGACGGACAGGATGAACGCGATCACGTAGCCAAGGAAACCGACAATCGGAATGCCGAAAATCACCGGCTTGATGCCCGCGTAATACACAATCGACGAGCCGATGAACAGGCCGACCACGATAAGCGCCATCGTAAGCCTGTTCACCATGTTGGCGAGCAGGTGGATCGCTCCTGCGAACCGACCATCTCCATATTGACGCGCAGCTGGCCGCGCGTGAGCATGCGGGACGCCACTTTCAGCTCGTTGGCGGCGGCAAGCAGACTGTGCAGCGCCTGATGGCTTTCGAGAGCCAGCGATTTTGTCTCGTCCTTGGCGAAATCCTTCTTCGACGTGCTCGACGCGATATGGTCGGAGATGATCTGAATCATATTCACGTCTGGAATGAACTCGTCGAGCAATCCCTCCAACGTGACCAGCGCGCGGCCGACGGTGGTGACGGTGCTCGGCACTTCAATGCCGTGTCGTTGCGCCATTTGCGTCAACGCGGTGAGCATGGCGGCGATATCCAGCTCGGCCAAATCCACTGTGCCGAATTCCTTGACGATCACGTCCAAGTCGGCCAATAACGCCGGATAATCCTCCGGATCGGCCTCGGCACCGGCGAAACGCAGCAGACCGTCGGCAAGCTTGGGGGAATCCTGCTCGGCCACGGCGAAGATCATGTCCTTCAGCACGGAACGGGTTTTGGCGTTGAGCCGGCCAGTCATGCCCAGGTCGAGCAGCACGATCTGCCCACCGCGCACCATGATGTTGCCGGGGTGCGGGTCCGCGTGGAAGAAGCCTTCGTCGAGTACCTGCGTGGCGTAGTTGTCCACGAGTTTGGTGCCGATTTCCTTCAGGTCGTAGCCGGCTGCAAGCAGCTCGTCCGGATGGGAGACGGAGATGCCTTCCACGTAGTCCATGACCACCACGTGTTCGGTGCATAGTTCCGGGTACGGCTTCGGGCAGTCCATGTATTTGTAGCGTTCGCAGAATCGTTTGAATTCCGCCAGATTGCGCGTTTCGATGAGGAAGTCGGTTTCCGATTCGAAGGTGTCCCACAGTTCCTCGACCACGCCGGACAGGTCCACCACCTGCGCGCTGCGCATGGTTTTGGTGGCGATTCCCGCGATGGTGCGCATGATGGACACGTCCTGCGCCATGGTTTCGCGCACGCCCGGACGTTGCACTTTGATGGCCACGTCCTCGCCGGTGAGCAGTTTCGCACGATGCACCTGCGCAAGGCTGGCCGAGCCGAGCGGGGTGGGGTCGATATGGTCGAAGATCTCGTCCACGGGCCGGCCGTATTCGTCCTCAAGCACCTGCAGCACCGTGCTGTATGGCATGGGGTCGGCGTCGGCGCGCAGTTTGGACAGTTCGTCGCAGAACGATTGCGGCAGGATTTCGGAGCGCATGGACAGGATCTGTCCGACCTTGACGAACGTGGGGCCGAGCGCTTCGAGCATGAGACGCATTTTGACGGGCGTGAGTCCGTGAACCACGTCGAATTTGTTGGCGATCTGCGCGATTTGCGCAAGACGCCGGAGTTTGCCGCGGCGGGTCAGATGGTAGCGCGCGGAGAACGTGTCTTTGCGCGCTCCGAAGATGCCGATGGTTTCGGACGATTGCGCGTTGGCACCGGCCGCTTTGCCGGTATCGTCCGTTTCGCCGGCATCGTCCGCGGATTCGTGGGCAAGCTCATCCGTCAGTCCGTTTGCTTGGGAGGCGGCGTCCGGCGAAGGGTCGGCCGTGGGGTTGATGACCGCGTTGACCCTGTCGGACAGCGTGACGGGCTCCACGCTTTCGGGGCGTGCCGCGTCCGGCTTGTCGGATGGGTGTTTCAAAGACATGTCACTGCTCGCAAACGGTTGGGAAATCGGCTGGAAAGCCCGCGATGCCAGACGAACGTTTCGCCGGCGTCGCGCGGGCATAGCAAATCGCCGTCCGGGCGCTCACATGCGCGGCAGACGGCGATACGAAAGACTGGAGCTACTCGGCCTTGTCTTCGGTTTCGGCCGGGGCTGCATCCTTGGACTCAGGGGCTTCCTTAGCCTCTTCGACCTTGTGCTTGAGTTCGGCGTTGAGGGCCTTGCCCTGCTCGACGGTCAGCTCGCCCTTCTTGACGAGGTCGTCAACGATTTCCTGGCTCTTCTCAACAGTGGTCGCCAAGCACCGACGCCGGCGAGAAAGACCTTGCGCAGGCCGTCACCAAAATTAAAATCAGCCATGATGTCCTCCTTTAGGTGATGGTGGTACCACTCTATCGCATTTTCTTCACATCTGCGCCGAGCGAAACCGGTCAATCGCATAAAAAATGGCGGATATCCGGCGTTCAGCACGGGCGGTGCGATTGTCGGCGAACCGGCATGGCAGCCGTCAGCGCGGACGGGACATGGCCACGCGGCGAGCACGGTCGGCGATTTCGTCGATGCGATGCAGGGCGGCCCGTTGCGCGTCCGTCTGTCCGGCGGCGGCCGGATCGAACGTGCCGTAACGGCGTTCGACGGCGGTGCGGATCAGGAAATCGGCGATCGCGGGATTCTTCGGCAGCAGCGAGCCGTGCATGTACGTGCCGATCACGTTGTGGACGCGCGCGCCTTCCGTATGGTCCTCGCCGTTGTTGCCGGTGCCGTCCTGTTCGACGGTGCCGAGCGGCTGCACGCCGTCACGCAGGAACGTCTGTCCGGAATGGTTTTCGTAGCCGATGATCTTGCCGAAATCGGCGGAGGTTTCCGTAAGATTGCCGATCATGCGTGTTTCCTGGCCGACCGTGTACGCGCCGATCACGCCGATGCCGTCGAGTCGGGAGCCGTCGACCGTTTCGAAATACTCGCCGAACAGCTGGTACAGGCCGCAGATCATCAGCATCGGCACGCCGTCCGCCGCGAGCGAACGCAGCAGGTCGGCGCGTTGGAAGAAGTCGTCGATGATCTTCTTCTGGCCGGTGTCCTGGCCGCCGCCACCCAGAATCATGTCCACGTGCTCGGGCCAGTCGCAGCCCTGGTTGTAGGCGTGTACGCGCGGCTCGTAGCCGTACAGCGCGAGCCGGCGCTGGATGGCGAGCACGTTGCCGGAATCGCCGTAGATGTTCATATCCTTCGGATACAGCGACACGATGTCGATGACCTGGCTCATATCGTCTCCTCGTCTTCCTTCCGCTGTTTTGCTTTGCGATTGCGCGGTTTCGTTTCGCGCGGCGCTCACTTGCCCACGCCGGCGTCGGCCACGTCGGCGATTTTGGCGAGCGCGGCACGCGTTTTCAGCATGGCCGTGTACGTGCAGTAGATGTGTTTGGGGGTGCCAGAATTCGCGTTCACGAAGTTCACGACCGATTCCTCCAGGTCGGTGCTGACCGATTCGACCGGCACCTGATCGTATTCGAGGCGCAGGGCCATGTCCCACGCGCGTACGCCGGACACGGCTTTGACGCCGGTGCCGCGCAGCGAGGTGAAGTCCACGTCCCACAGCCAGCTCATGTCGCGGCCGTCGGCGTATTCGTCGTTGATGCAGATCATGGTGTCGCAGCCTTCGGGCTTGAACGAGGCCAGCGACAGGCGGAAGCCATGGGGTTTTTGACGAGCAGCAGTTCCACGGGGGTGCCGTTCACGGTGATGACCTCGCCTCGGCCGAATGCCGGTGTGACCTCGCCGGCGGTGTCGATCATGGCCTGCGTGGTGGCGTGCGCGAAGGCGATCATACGGGGTGAGACGCCTGCCGCGCGCAGAATCTCGTCCGCAGCGGCCTGGTCGATGGCGTCATGCGAGCCGTTGCCGTCCGTTTCGGTACCGGTATCGGCACCGTCCGCGTCGACACTGTCGGCGAGCGCGTCTTCGAACGGCAGGAACATCGCCTGCGCGTCCGCTGCGACGCGCGCACCACGGCGAGCGCGGCGGCCGCGTTGTACAGGTTGTATACGCCTTCCAGTTTCACGGCCGTCTCATACGTTTCGCGTCGATCGCGAAGGTGGCGCGGTGGTCGCCCACGGCGCGCAACGTCACGTCGGCGGGCAGCGCGTCGGGACCGTCCTGCGGTTGCGATGTGGCCGGCGCGGCAGCCGCAACGGCATCGGCAGTATCGCCGGCATTGCCCGAATCGCCAATATTTCCGCCATGTTCCGCACTGTCGTGCGCTTCCGCGTCAACAGTGGTGCTCATGTCGTCATCCGACGGGAAGAAGCCGCGCAACGATTCGTCAAGGCCGAAGTAGCGTACTTCCACGCCGTCTTCCGTATGCGCCACGTCAGCAAGACGGGCGATGCGCGGGTCCTCACGGTTGAGCACGACGGTACCGGTGGTGGCTTCCGCAGCCTTGGACAGCAGTCGCGCGGTGTTGTCGATCTCGCCGAAACGGTCAAGCTGGTCGCGCATCACGTTGAGCAGCAGGCAGTAGTCGGGCGGCACCTGCTTGACGAAATGCACGGCGTACGCCTCGTCGAGTTCCAGCACCGCGATGTCGGCGTCGAGTTTGCCGGAAAGCGAGACTTCCGCAAGCAGCGACGAAACCACGCCACGGGTGAAGTTCGAGCCGGTCGGGTTGGTGAACACCTTCAATCCGAGCGATTGCAGCATGCTGGCCACCATGCGTGTGGTGGTGGTTTTGCCGTTCGTGCCGGAGACGAGCACCACGCCGAGCGGCAGTTGCGCCAATGTGCGCGACAGGAATTGCGGGTCGATGCGTTCCACGATTTTGCCGGGGAACGCGCTGCCACCGCCGTGCGCCAAACGGGAGGCCGCGCGCACGGCCTTGCCGATCAACGGGGTCGCGAAGGAATTCCAAGCCATATCACACCGCCTCCTGCTGGGACTGGTAATCCTGGGGCATGTCCTTGAACTTCGAATACGCGCCAAGGAACGCAAGATTGAACGTGTCGGTCGGACCGTTACGATGCTTCGCCATGATGATGTCGGCCTCGCCCGGGCGGTCCTCCTTGTCGTAGGCGTCCGGACGGTGCACGAGGAACACCACGTCGGCGTCCTGTTCGATAGAGCCGGATTCACGCAGGTCGGACAGCTGCGGCTTCTTGTCCTGACGCATTTCGGGGCCACGGTTCAGCTGGCTCAACGCCACCACCGGCACTTCCAGCTCCTTGGCGAGCAGCTTCAGCGCACGGGAGAAGTCGGACACTTCCTGCTGGCGGCTTTCCACGGCCTTGCCGGAGGTCATGAGCTGCAGGTAGTCGATGACGACGAGTTTCAAATCGTTCGTCTGCTTCAGTCGGCGGCATTTCGCGCGGATTTCCATCAGGCTCATGTTCGGGCTGTCGTCGATGAACAGGGGCGCGTTCTGCAGCTTGCCTTGCAACTCGTTCAGGATGGCCCAACGTTCCGGCGTGATGTCGTCCGCGCGGCGCATGGCGGCGAGCGGAATGTTGGATTCAGCGGAGATGATACGTTGCGCCAACTCGTTTTTGCTCATTTCCAAGCTGAAGATGATGGTCGTCAATCCGTGATGCAGTGCCGCGGAACGGGCGAAATCCACACCGAGTGTGGACTTGCCCATGGCCGGTCGGCCTGCCACGACGATCATCTGGCCGGGCTGCAGGCCCTGCGTCACGTCGTCGATGTCGCGGAAGCCCGTCGGCACGCCTCGGGACACTTCGCCGCTTTGCAGACGGTCGAGCTGGTCAAGCGTATCGGCGATGACGGTGCCGATCGGCGCGTAGTCCTGCCGCACTTTGCCGGTGGACATCTCATATACTTCGGCCTGCGCCAGGTTGACGACGTCTTCGGCCTGCGAGCCTTCTGCGGTGTAGCCGAGCTGTGCGATTTTGGTGCCGGCCGCGATCACATTACGCAGGATGGCGCGCTGATGCACGATGTCGGCGTAATACGTGGCGTTTGCGGCGGTCGGAACCGATGCGACCAGGCTGTGCAGATAGTCGGAGCCACCCACTTTTTCCAGATTGCCTTCGGCGAGCAGCTCGTTGGCCACCAGCACGGCGTCGACCGGCTGGGAGGCCGAGAACAGTTTGATGACCGCTTCGTACACGGTTTGGTTGCGTGGCTGGTAGAAGTCGGACACGTCGATCATCTGCGATACTTCGCCGATGGCGTCCTTGCTCATCAGCATGCCGCCCAACACCGCCATTTCGGCGGCGTCGTCATGCGGCGGCACGCGGTCGAACAGGGCGTCGCGCACGGCTTGGCCGGATCGGCCGTTCATGCCGTTCGCACCGTTTCCAGCGTTCGAAAATCCGCGGTTCTGCGCCGAACCGTTGTTCCAAGAGTCGTTCTCCGCCATGTCCCTCCAACCGCAGCAGTCAATCGAATGTGTTCAATACCGAGGAAAACCATAATACGTGCGTGCCGTCACGACCGGTGTTGCATTGAGATTATGGATGAATCTCCGCATCCACCGAACGACACGCGCGAATGGCTTTGGTGTGGATAAGAAAGTCGAAAAAAGCCGAGTTATCCACATATTGGGGATAACCATGTGGAAAACGTTTCAACTTATCCACAGAGTGGGGATAACTGAGTGGACAACTTGGGGACATCCTAAAGCATGTACCCCCGATTCCCTTATTTCGATTTGCCGAAGTGAACGGAAGGTGATATGCACCCCGCTTTTCCGTAAACGACGAGAAATACGGGGGCATATCGGCTTGGCGCATGCGAGAAACCGGCGCTCACATGTGGTATCGGGTGGCGTTGTACATGGTGCGCACCAACGTTTCACGCCATTTGCTCCACCCGTACTGTTTGGAGATGGTCTCGCCGGACGTGGCCCCCAACGAGGAGCCGTCGGCGCGGGTCAGGTCGAACAGCATGTCGAGCAGCACGGGATTATGGTCGAGCCGACCGGCCAGATCGTCGCCGACGTTGGGATCATTGGGATTGCGACCTGTGGCGAACTCCGACAATGTCAGATGCTCGCGTACCAGCAGCGTGACCCAGCGGACGATGTCGCGGTCGAATCCCATGCGTTCCACGACCACGGTCGCATGCCGAGCGCCTTCCGCCGCATGGTTGGCCACCCCCGGTCGTTTGCCGATGTCATGCAGGATGCCGGCGAGCAGCAGCGCCTCGTAATGCCGGTCGTCGTACCGCCCACCGCTGGGTGTTTCACGGCCGAGCCGCGTGACGACCTCCACCATGTGCCGGTCGATCGTATAGCGGTGCGCGGCGGACGCGCTTGGCCGGTTGCGCACGCCCAACCATTCGGGGATGAGCTTGCCGGGCACGTCGATGAAATCGATGTCTTCCCACACGTTGAGCAGCGCGGGGCCGGAAGCCAGCAGTCGTATGAACAGTTCACGCGATTCGTCCGTCCAGTTGCGGTCGCCGATAGGGCACTTTTTGAGATTCCGCAACGTTCCCGGGGCGATCGGCAGGCCGAATTCCGCGGCTGCGACGGCCACGCGCAGCACGAGGTTCGGGTCGGCGGCCGGTTCCGCGCCCGGAGCGAGCACTATTTCCTCTTCATGCTTGGCCACGCCGGGGGCGATCACATCGAAGGTCGGTGCCTGACGTTTGCCGCCGCCGCGCGGCTGGAACACTTGGAAGAAGGCGAATCGCGGCTTGTCGTGCGTCAGCGAATGCTCGGCGCGCGACGCGGTGGAATCAAGGGAGAACGCGATCTGACGGCCGACGCGTGCCAGCAACGTTTGCAGATCGTCGATCGACTTCGCCTCACGTTCGCCATCGGGCAGCGTCGGATCGGCCAGACCGAGCATCGCCGCGACTTTGGCTTGGTAGGGCGATAGCAGCATGTTCGTATCTTTGCCGGCGACCAGATGGATGCAGTCGCGCACGTCCAGCAACCGTTCGACGCGTCGTCATACGTGCCGTGCGGACGGTCGGCAAGCCAGGATGCGGCGAGCGCGGACACCAATACGGAGTCGCGCAAACCACCGCGTGCCTCTTTGATGTCCGGCTGGTTGATGTAGGCCATGCGGCCGAATTCGTCGAGGCGCGATTTGGCGGAGCGAGCAGTTCCGGCAGACGTTTGCGTGCGGCCTTGCGCCATCGTTCCAATATGGATACGGCTGTGCTTTCGATAAGTCCAGTGTCCCCCGCGATCGGCACCACGTCCAGCCATCCCATGGCTGCGGGCAGGTCGCGGTCGGCGACGGCCTCGCATTGCGCGACGGTACGTACCGACTGGTCGAGGTCGAGGCCGGAATCCCAAATCGGATACCACAGTTTGTTGGCGAGCTCGTTGAGCTGCTGGTCGGTCAGCGCGTGCGGTTCGTAGATGACCACCAGATCAAGGTCGGAGCTGGGGCCCACCTGGCCACGTGCCAGCGAACCGACCGCGCCGAGACCGATGCCGGTTGCCGGAACATCGAAGGAAACCGCCTCGCAGGCTTCGTTCCACAACTGTGTGAGATTGCCCATGGCCAAGTCCGTGCGGCTTTGCGTTTCGCCGCGCCATTGCGGTAGACGCCGTCGCGTCGGGCTGGCTCATGGCCATGAACCGTTGTTTGAGACCATCGACTGCTGAAGTCATAACGCACGTTCCTTATGAAACCTATGACGACTTATGACAATCCCCGCACGGCGCGAGGCACGTACGGGGATGTGTCGTAATTGATAACCCGAACTTCAAGCCCGGGGGTCTTTATTTCATCTTGTCCGAATCGGCCCGATCACAAGGCCGGACGGATCAGATGGCGGCGGAACCGGTTTCGCCGGTGCGCACGCGGGTCACCGAGTCAAGCGGAGCCACCCAGACCTTACCGTCGCCGATGGTGCCGGAGCCGGCGGACTTGACGATCACGCCAACCAGGGTTTCGGCATCGGCGTCGTCGGACAACACCTCGATGCGGATCTTCGGAATGAGATCCACGGTGTATTCGGCGCCACGGTAGACCTCGGTGTGGCCGCGCTGACGGCCATAACCGTTTGCCTCGGACACGGTCAGGCCGTGCACGCCCGCGGCTGCGAGGGCTTCCTTGACATCGTCGAGTTTATGGGGCTGGATGATAGCGGTAATGAGCTTCATCTCACTTCACCTCCTTGAGGACGGAGCTGGCGGTACCAGCAAAATCGTAAGCACGTTCGCCCTGGTCGGCAAGATCGATGCCGCCGACTTCCTGGGCTTCGGTGACGCGCCAGCCGATCGTCTTCTCCAGAGCGAAGGCGATGATGCCGGTGATGACGGCGGACCAGACGATGGCCACGAGAGCGACGATGATCTGGACGACCAGCTGCCTCCAGTCGCCGCCTGCGAACAGGCCGGTGCCTTCGCCGAAGAAGCCGATGAGCACGGTGCCGGTGAAGCCGCCAACGCCGTGGACGCCGACGACGTCGAGGGAATCGTCATAGCCGAGCTTGAACTTCAGACCGCAGGCCAGGCAGGTGAGCACACCGGCGATGGCGCCGAGGACGATGGCCCACAGCGGGGAGACCACATCGGCGGCCGGGTGATGGCGACGAGGCCCGCGACGATACCGGAAGCGGCACCCATTGCGGTGTAGTGGCCGGTGCGGATCTTCTCGGTGAAGCCCCAGGAGAGCATTGCCGCAGCGGTTGCGGCGGACGTGGAAACCACGCGTAGCCGGCGGTGCCGTTGGCTGCGAAGCGGAACCGGCGTTGAAGCCGAACCAGCCGAACCACAGCAGGAAGGCGCCGAGCATGACGAACGGAACATTGTGCGGGCGGAACGGCTGCGTGCCGAAGCCCTTACGCTTGCCGATGATCAGCACGATGACCAGAGCGGCGACTGCGGCGTTGATGTGGACGACCGTACCACCTGCGAAATCGTGGGCGGCTGCGCCGATCGCCTGGGAAATGGCGCCGTCAGCGGACAGCAGGCCGCCGTTCCACACCATGTGAGCGAGCGGAGCGTAATCGAACGTGATCCACAGCGCCACGAAAATCATCCACGTGGAGTACTTCACACGTTCGGCGATGGCGCCGCAGATCAACGCGACGGTGATCATGGCGAACGCGGACTGGAAGGCCACGTCGACGCTGACCGGGTAGTTGTTGCCGTTCAGTGCGGCCGATGTGAAGACGCCTTATCGGAAACCATGGTGTCCTTCAGCAGGAAGCCGGTTGCCGGGTCGCCGAAGATGCCGCCGACCGAGGTGCCGGCGTAGGCGATCGACCAACCCCACAGCACCCACATGATCATCGTGACGGACAGTGCGGCCGCTCCATGATCATCATATTCAGCACGGCCTTGGCGCGGACCATGCCACCATAGAAGAACGCCACACCAGGCGTCATGAGGAACACAAGGGACGCGGAAGTCAATATCCACGCGGCATTTCCAGAATCAAGCTGGCCCATGTCACCCTCCTCTTTCTTTCTCTATATTTGGTTCAACATTTCCGTCCCCATCGTGTGGGGCTGACAGAACGATATGGAACGCCGGCCGCGTTTTGAAAACGTTACGACGTGTTACGCCAACGTAACGCCATCCGCGCGAAACGTCAACCTACGCCGAAAAATGGCGGAATTCCAACGAAACTGGCGGTACGGAAATACGGAAGGCATAATCGCCCGGCAATCGCAATATGAAATTGCGACGGTGGACGGAAGCGGCGGGCAACGCTGCGGACGGAGTAAGTTGGGTAGCTGAAACTTACGGAACACGCGTGGCACGCGACGAGAGAACGCCGCGTACGGCGAGCGCGTGGCATGTACACCGAACGCGCGGTGCGGCGAACGTATGGCGCGCGTAACGAGAGAGCGGCGAGGACCATGGCAACGTTCATCATTTCACTGTGCGCCATTTTGATGCTGACCACGGTTTCCGGGCTGATCTGCCGCAAAGCGCAGCTGCCGGAAGTGATCGGGCAGATCCTCGTCGGCATTCTCGTGGGCCCTTCGCTGCTGGGCGTGATGCACATGAGCGATTCGCTGTCATTGTTCAGCGACCTCGCATCATCATCCTCATGTTTTTGGGCGGTGTCGGCTGCGACCTGCAGTTGCTGAAGAAATATTCGAAGGCGGCGGTCATCATCGCGTGCATGGGCGTGGTGTTCCCCGTGGCGGTGATGGGTGGAGTGAGCCTGCTGTTTGGCTTCAAGCCGATTCCGGCTGCGTTCATCGGCGTGGTGTTCTCCGCCACGTCCGTGTCGATTTCCGTGGCGGTGCTGAAGGAAGCCGGACTGCTTGATTCGAAGGAAGGCGTGTCGATTCTCGGCGCGGCCGTGGCTGACGATGTGATCGGCGTGATCCTGCTGTCCGTGATGTGCACGCTCGTCAACACCGGCAGCGTGGACGTGGCAGGGCTGGGTTTGATTCTGCTCAAGCAGGTGCTGTTCTTTGTGGCGGCCGCCGTGGTGGTGGTTTGGGTGGCGCCGGCGCTGATGACGCTGGCTGGCGTGCTGAAGGCGCCGTCCGGCATCGCGGTGATGGCCGTGATCATCTGCCTGGCGATGGCGTGGGCGTCGAATCTGGCCGGGTTGAGCTACGCGGTGGGCGCGTTTTTCGCCGGTATCGCGGTAAGCAACAGCGATTACGCGGAGGACGCGGACCGGTATATCGAGCCGGTTGGAGACACGTTGTTCGTGCCGGTGTTCTTCGTGGGCATCGGCCTGCAGACCACAGGCGTGGATAATACGAAGATGATTGTGTTCATTGCGATCATGACGGTTCTCGGCGTGATCACGAAGGTCGTCGGCTGCGGTTTGGGTGGCCGCATGGCCGGTTTTGGCGGCGCTTCGGCGCTGATGATCGGCGCGGGCATGGTACCGCGTGGCGAGATGGCGTTGATTACCGCGCAAATCGGCTTCAACGAGCATGTGCTCGGCAGCGAATACTATTCAACGATCATCTTCATCATTTCGCTGGTGACGCTGGTCGCGCCGCTGCTGCTGAAGCTGACGATCCGGAAGGTGCCGGGAGTGGGGGCTGCGGTTGCCGGTACGGCTGGCGCTGAGCAGTAATCGCAATACGAAAACCTCCCGCCACGTACGGAACGTGACGGGAGGTTTTCGCTACGGAAATCGCAAATCCGGAAAATATGGGAACGTCAGGCGAGGATGCCGTCGACGAAGCCTTCCGGATCGAACGGAGCGAGATCGTCCGGGCCTTCGCCGAGGCCGACGAGCTTGACGGGCACGCCAAGCTCCTTCTGCACGGAGATGACGATGCCGCCCTTGGCGGAGCCGTCGAGCTTGGACAGGACCACGCCGGTGATGCCGATCGCTTCGGCGAACACCTTGGCCTGCGTCATGCCGTTCTGGCCGGTGGTGGCGTCGAGCACGAGCAGCACTTCGTCCACAGGCAGGTTCTTTTCGGTGACGCGGCGGATCTTGCCGAGCTCGTCCATGAGGTTGGACTTGTTCTGCAGGCGGCCGGCGGTGTCGATGATGAGCACGTCGGCGTTCTCTTCCTTGGCTTTGGCGCTGGCTTCGAACGCGACGGACGCCGGGTCGGCGCCGTCCTTGTCGGAACGCACGACCGGCACGCCCACCTTGGCGCCCCAGGTCTCCAGCTGGTCGGCGGCGGCCGCGCGGAACGTATCGGCGGCGCCCAGCATGACCTGCTTGCCTTCGGAGACGAGCAGTCGGGACAGCTTGCCCGCGGTGGTGGTTTTGCCAGTGCCGTTCACACCGACCATGATGATGACGCTTGGCTTGTTGGCACCTTCCTTATTGGCATTGAGACGGCGATCCGTGTCAATGCCTACAAGCTTCAGCAGCTTGTCTTTCAGCGCGGCACGCACTTCGGCCGGGTCGGACTGGCCTGCGATTCGGGCATCGTTACGCAGTTCTTCAACTAGCTGTTCGCTGGCTTCCGCGCCCACGTCGGCAAGCAGGAGGGTGTCTTCAACGTCTTCCCAGTCGGCTTCGGAAAGCTGGTCCTTGGCGAGGATGTTGAACAGAGCCTTGCCGAACGGATTGCCCGACTTGGACAGGCGCGCCTTGAGGCGCTGCATGCGGGTGCCGGCAGCTTCAGGGGTTTCCACCACGGTTTTCGCGACGGGAGGTTCCTCGGCCGCGGACGCTACTGCAGATACAGACGGCTTCTGTGCCTTGACCGCCGCCGTTCCGGCAACCTCAGCCGAGGCCGCGCTCACTTCGGCATGCTGCGTATGGTCGGCATCGGCATTGCCGGCGTGCTCGGTGTCTTCGGTGGCGAGCTGCACTCCCTTTGCCACGGCCTCGTCGGTGGCCCGTTCCACGGACCGTTTCGAAGCCTTGCCGAACCACCATGCGCCAATGATGATGGCCGCGATGACGACCACGGCCACAACAATCGCAATAATCACATTCGTATCCATGGCTCCAGCCTAAAAAGCGCAACGGACACGCTGCCTCCGCCCCGCGGACGCACCACGAATGTCCGATTCACCAAAGGAATAAGGTGCTCTACCATGCAAGGCATTGAAGTGAGTACCTAATTATTACGCATTTTTACCTCGTTGTAGCTATGCGTGCAGGTGATATGCCTGGTAACGATCTTTACAAATCGTGAAGAGTGATTTTTTTGTCTTCTGCTGCCTGCTTTGAAGGACTGTCTCCTTTCTTTAGGGAATTTGCGTAGCGAATCAGGCTCCTCGCGATGAGGAAGACCAGAACGAATACGGCGATTACGCCCAGGATCTCAATCAATAATGCGATCCATGTCCAGCTCATGATTCATCCTTCTCTTTCTGTACTCGTCTATGAGTATTCGAGCCGTGTCGACGTCGTATCTATCGTCAATGGCGAGACTCTTCACCAAGAGGATGAATGGATCCTCCGTCTCGTTGTTGTTCAACCGTATTTTTTCGATAAGCCTGTCAAGCCGGATCCTCATGGTCGGGTAGGAGACTTGATACAGCTGGGACATTTGCTTCAGAGATCCTGACGATAGCACGAAGTTCTTGATGAAGGCCAAATCCTCCTCCGCAAGGTTGGCCAACCATTCTGGTAGACGGTCCACATCACCCCCTTTAATAAAATTTATTATTTATTAAATATATTAAAGCTGCAATGAAGCATTGTCAATATGACACACATGTCCGATTCCGCAGAATCGGACGATACGTGGGGTTCGGACGGCCAAGGAGCTATCCACGGGACATGAAAACTGGACGGCATGGCCAATACATCCAGAATGACGTCGTACCAGCGGCGCGAACAGCTTATCGAAATCGGTCGGTCGCTGTTCGCGGCCAAGGGATTCGAGGCGGTGAGCGTCGAAGAAATCGCCGCGACCGCAAAGGTTTCGAAGCCCATCGTCTACGAACATTTCGGAGGAAAGGAAGGCCTGTACGCGTGGTGGTGGACCGCGAGATGCGCGCGCTCACCGACGTTCTCATCAACGCGCTGTCCGACCCGCAGGCGCATCCGCGCCAAATCGTGGAACGCACCGCGCTTGCGCTGCTCACCTACGTGGAGGAGAACGCCGAAGCTTCCGCGTGCTCACGCGCGATTCGCCGAAAACCGACCCGTCCAACTCGTTCAATTCGCTGCTTGGAGACATTGCCGTACGCGTCGAGGACATTCTCACCGACGCGTTCAACGCCAGCATCTGCCGGCCAAAAGCGTGCCGTATTACGCGCAGATGCTCATCGGCATGACCGTGTACACCTGCCAATATTGGGCCGACCAGCGCAAGCTCAGCAAGGAGCAGCTCGCCGCGCACATCGTGAACCTGGCATGGTATGGGCTGAGCCGCATGGAAGCCAAGCCGGAACTGCGCTACGAAAGCGAAAAGGCCGCCCGCGAGGCGGAAAAGCAGGCCGCGCGGGAAGCGAAGGCGATCGCCAAGCAGGAGAAGCAGGGCAAGAAGGCTGCGAAATCGCAGGAGAAGGCGGTTGCTGCGGGAGATGACGCGACGGACGGGACGACCGTGACGGACGGATCGCAAGCGGCAGACGGATCGCAAGCAGTAGGCAAATCGCAAGCGGCAGACGAATCAAACGAATCAGACGAGACGAACGAATCGCAAAAACCGCAAAGCCCGCACGAATCGCAAAAACAATCAACAATTGACGAAAACTGACATACCGTCACCCGAAATGACCCTAGGGGAAATTTCAGGTGCAGATTGCGTATTTCAGGGTGCCGTTTGTGCGCAAAACCGCGCCCCGGAACCGCACATGGTGCTACGTTAGTTTCGTTATGCTTTTGGCCGGAGCGGTCGGCCAGCCGCACGGCCCGACACGAGCCCGATCCGAGGAAGAATATGCAGGAGAAGAAGACGCTCACCTTCGTGGTGCCCGCGTACAACATGACGGAATACCTGGAACGGTGCGTCGAATCGTTGATCGCGTCGAAGCGCAACGACGACATCGAAGTGCTGATCGTGGATGACGGCTCGTCCGACGGCACGCTGGAGATGGCGAAGACGTTCGAGGCGCGCAATCCGGGAATCGTGCGCGCGATCCATCAGGAGAACAAGGGCCACGGCGGCGCGGTCAACACCGGCATCGCGGCGGCGAGCGGCATGTACGTGAAGGTCGTGGACGCGGACGATTGGGTAGGCCCGGAATCGCTCGAACAGGTCATGGCCGTGCTGCGCGGCGAGATCGGCAAAGACGAGCCGCTCGACATGCTCGTCACCAACTACGTATACGACAAGGTGGGCAAACGCAACAAGCACGTCGTGAACTTCCGTCACGCCATGGAGCCCGGCAAGCGGCTCACTTGGGACGATCTGGGACATTTCGGCCTGACCGAATACATTCTCATGCACGCGCTGATCTACCGTACCGCCGTGGTGCGCGAATCGAAGATGCAGCTGCCGGAACACACGTTCTACGTGGACTTCATCTACGCGTACCAGCCGTTCCCGTGGGTCAAGTCGCTGCAATACGTGGATACGCCGTTCTACCACTATTTCATCGGCCGCGACGGGCAGAGCGTGCAGACGGACGTGATGATCCGACGCGTGGACCAGCTGCGGCTCGTCAACCAGTGCATGGTGCGCGCCACCCCCGAACGAGGTACGGTGCCAGACGGCCTGTACCGCTATATGATTCATTTTCTGGCGATTCAGAGTTCCGTCGCGAGCGTTTTCATGATTTTGTCGCGCGATCCGGAGAATTACGAGAAGAAGAAGGCCATGTGGGCGGATATCGAGGCGTATTCGCCGACGATTTACAAGGACGTGCGTAAGAAGGCGATGTCGCGCGCGCTGAACCTACATGGTTCGCTCGGCCGGTTTGTGATTCGAAAGGGATATTTCGTGGCGGAACATGTGGTCGGGTTCAACTGATTTCGCGCGGGTTTCGCGGGTTTCGCAGGTTTCGCGCGATAGAGGGTTTACGCGATATTGCGTGAGTATTGCGATTATTGCGATCGGCTAGGCGCTCCTGTGTCCGTTTCTGGTGATTCGGACACAGGAGCGCTTCATTTTGATGCCTGTGTGTCCGATTCGGGAGAAACGGACACGGAAAGCACCAGCGGGCTTAGTTCCAGCGATCCGACATGGCGAAACTGTTGTGCATGAGATTGCTGGACGTGTACAGCACGTCGCCGAGCAGCTTCGTATTGCGCGATCGCAGGTATTCCGCCATTTCGTCGTTAGCCGCCACAAGACGGGCCGGAACAGATGTAGGACTAGCAAGCCCATCGGAACCGGAATCAACCGCAGCACCAGACATAGAACCAGAACCGCCAACCGCAGAACCGGCACCAGAACCAGCGCCACCAGCCCCAGTCGCCGACCCACCAATCGCAAGCGCATCATCCGTACGTTCCACCAGACGGTGGCCGAAGGAACGGACATCTTCCGAGAAGCCCTCGACCGCGTTGCTGGTCTCGTAGAAGTGCGCGTCGGCGAGCGTTGCAATCAGGCGGTTCGTCCAATACAGGCAGTCCGTGGAGACTTCCGGCGTGGTGTCGCGCAGGTAGGCGGGGGTGTCGTCGACGTTCGCATAGAACGGGGCGGACGTGGTGAACGCGCCGGAACCGTACGAAATCCACATGATCGAACGGCTTTCGACGGGCGCGTACGGGCGAATCTGCATGGCCACCATGTGTCCGGTGCGGTTGATGCCGATCGGACGGTAGCGATGGCGGCTTTCCTCAGTTCCCTGCGTGCCGTACGGGTCATACGGGGTGCCTTCGAAGTGCGAACCGAGCAGGAAGTCGACATCCTCGACGGTCACGGCATTCTCCGGTTCGAGACACCATGGAATATCGTCCGATTCAGGGGTAAGGTTTTCCGCGTCGGCCGGATCGAGATAGCGGTACATGTACCAGGCGCGAGGCGTGTTGTAGATATGGTCCTTCGCGGTGGCGGTGCCGAACACGACGCGCGGGTTGCAGTGGCCGCCGTTCATGCCGCCCTGCGTGCCGGCCGCGCGGCGAGATGATGCGTTTCGATGAATTCCGTCAGGTCGGCGCTGCACATGAATTCGCGCGCGTCGCTGAAGGCGTCGTCGAAGTCGAAATAGTCGATGCCGAGCTGGTTGGGATGATGGCGCATTTGTCGTCCGGCACGCGGCGGGCGATCCAGTGGTGGCCGCCGATGGTTTCGACGTACCAGATTTCGTCCACGTCGGAATGATGATGCCGTTCGATTCGTACGTTCCGTACGTTTCAAGCAGTTCGGCGAGGCGCTTCACGCCTTCGCGGGCGGTGCTGACATACGGCAATATGAGGGTGATGATGTCTTCCTCGCCGATGCCGCCGGGCACTTCCGGCTTGCCGTCGGCCTCGTCGGCTGGCTGCAATACGACCAGCGGGTCGGCGGCGAGCACGCGCTCGTTGACGGCGATGGTTTCGGTGGCGCTCATGGCCACGTTGCGTTCGCTCACGCCCGCTTCCGCAAGGATTCCACGATTTGGAAGCACGTTCGGTACGATGCTGTACCGGCATGGATTGTCGGGAAGGTCGATTTCAACGTGGCTCAGCACACTGCGGTAGTGCCGCGGCTGCTCCTGCGGTGCGACGACTACGAATTTCTTGGGATCGTAACGTCCCGAACCAGAGTCGTCATCTCGGGCGATGATGGTCGAACCGTCGTAACTTGCTTTTTTGCCTACAAGAATTGTGGTACATGACATGGTTTCGATTGTAGGCACACCAACACTCCGAGGCCATTTCGACGCCCGTCCGACGCCCGTGGTGGCGATTGGTCCGAATATGCTGTATACTGTGTTGCTGTTGCCCCTCTAGCTCAACGGTTAGAGCAGCGTCCTTTTAAGTCGTGGGTTGTGGGTTCGAATCCCACGGGGGGCACAGGTTCGAAGTCCTGGAAGCCGATGGTTCTCAGGACTTTTTCATTTGTTTCGGGATGAGGTCTCAGCACTTCAATACGGAACGCACCATATCGCGCACCCTCTTTCGCTCACGAATCGCAATTTCGGTCGATTATTTCGCGACGTGCGCCGAAAAGTATGGAAAATAAGGCGATTTATACCCCCTACCGCACTATGCGGCACCACCTTTCGCTCACAATCGTAAGAAAACGAGCGAAATCGCAATATGTGTTCCGAAATGAATAGCGAACAGCCCGCGGGCGATTCGCGGACGGACCATACGCATGCAACCGGCGTGGCGCAATCGACGATAATGATAGACTCGAATATATCGAACATTTGTTCGCATAGATTCGGTATTACGGGAAATTCCCCACTATATACAGTGGGCGAACGCACGAAACGCCACTACGGGTAGTGTATACTGATGAACGGCCTGCTCAGCCGGGCAAAATCAAAAAACGTGGCCGACAAGATCTTCCGCACCAAAGGAAGCCGATTGCATAGGGAGGAAAAGTAATGACCGTGACCGTCTTCACCAATCCGAACAATCCTCAATGCGAGGCCACCGAACAAGAGCTTTCCAAACTGGGAGTGCGGTACGTGGCGGTCGATTTGACGCAGAATCCGTCCACATTCGAACAGATCAAGGACGCCGGCTTCAAGCAAATTCCGGTCGTCATCTCACCGAATTCCTCATGGAGCGGACATCGCCCCGACCTCATCCGCCAGCTGGCGCAAAGCATCGCGGCGTAGGCGCGGCAACAGCAGTCAAGCATCCAGACAGCCGGAAGGCACGAATCCCAAACGGCAATAATCCGGAAGAATCAAATCCCCCGCGGCAAAACCCGCAACAAAACCCCACTGCAATCGTCCGAAATCGTTCAAAATCAGCCACCCAAAGCAAAGCGGCCAGCCGGAACATCGCCCGACCAGCCGCTTAGCAAAACCCGCAAAACGCAAAAACCAGCCTACATACGACCGGCAGTGGACGGGTCGATCTTCATGGTCTGAAAACGATGCGCCATGAAATCATCATTGAAATACGTGGCGAAAAACTGCGAAACAGGAGAATTCTGCGCAACCCCAGCCATGCGGGAATACCAAGCATCAAGGGCCATCAGCGTCATCACACCGTCGACGAAAAGGAAAATGAAGCAGACCAGCGTCAGCGAATAGCGAATCTTCCACGGAATACGCTGGATCAATCGCAACAATCGCGGCAAAATCAACTTGACCCAAATCAAGCCGAGGATACCCCAGAAGAACATGTATTTGCCGGACGTACGCCCGTCAATCGAAAGCCATTGCCCCGTGTAATCCCATGCGCGAATACCGAACGCGGCCTGCATGAACCAGCTGGTGAAATATTCGAACGCGCCACCGATCACCGCGCTTGAGCAGAAAATCAGCAACCAATTCGACTGCCACAAATGGTTGAGCAACACGGTGACGATCACCACGCCGAAGCCGTAAATCGGCGAGAACGGCCCCCACAGGAAGCCTGCGCGATCCTGGTATTCGCCGAACAGCACGAAATGGTAGATGGTCTCGATCACCAAACCGAACACACAACCGATGGCGAACAACCAGAACAAATTGAAGAAATCCAGCGAAATATAGCCCTTGCCGGTCAAATCGCGGCCAGCCATACCCTGGGAAGCGGCGTCTTCGTATGCGCTACGGGCATCCATACGTCGCAACGCGAACTGGAGACGACGTTCCTCACGCAGCGACGGATCGGCAGTGACATGCAGGGCTATGAGCACGACAAGCTGGATAGCCGGGCCGATCAAATTCACACCAAGTCCCTGCAATGCCAGCGACAGCAAGCCTTCGGCAAGGGTGAGCGGAATCATCAGATACGTCCATTGCGCGATATGCCGACGCTTGTTCATAATGAGCATCACGCCGAACACCGCCAGACACGCGGTGGCGACCAGCAGCACGGCCGCGTGAACCACCGACAGAATCGCGGTGAGGCTGAGCGCATCGAACGCCACTTTGCCGGAAAACACCGCGCGAATCGAGTACAGGCACGCCAGCACGATGATCGGCAGCGTCACCACGCCTTCAATAAGCATGACGATGCGTAAATGCGAACGATTAACGGCAGACGACGGTCAGCGGGATTGCCGACTTCGCCAGTGCCCTGCTTTCCGCCTTCTTCGATAGCCGCGATTTCGGTTTCGGCGGCAATCGCCTTGATTTCTCCATCCGTCTTGCCCGCGGCGGAATCCTCGGATCGTGATTCAGATTGTGCGGTTTCGCTCATATGCCGCTCCTTCCTTCAGCCCACGCTACCAAACGTAGGCAATATCCGCCGCAAGAAAAGCGGTTCAGGTGCGATTATTAGCGGACGCGAGCAAAAGAGGGGGACGTCAGCTGGCTGCAATCGCCATTCGCACACCACCTTTCGCTCACGTCCGCAAGAAATGGCGATGCATAGCGCATCGTGAGCGAATGGGGGTATAAATACGGACGGAAAATAGCGATTTATTACCACCTTTCGCTCACGGACATACAAAAATGGCGATTTGTCACGGACGTGAGCGGAAGGGGCTACGTCAGCCGGCGATGGTTTTGCCGAGCTTTGCCGCAGTACTCGACCCGATTTCCGTCATCCATGAAACGCGATGGCGATTGTCCAAGAGCACGGTATACGATACGAACCGCGTAGCGCTACGGAACACGTATCGCCATATAAGGGAATTGATTCGCCAAACCGGAGAGACAATGCACAACGTACTGCAGATCCTGCGCCGTGACTTCAAACGATTGGTCACCGTACCCGCCGCGTGGGTGATTATGATCGGCCTGATTCTCATTCCCCCGCTATACGCATGGTTCAACATCTACGGGTTCTGGAATCCCTATGCAACACGGACAGCATCAAAGTGGCCGTGGCCAACATGGACGAAGGCACAGACAACGCGCTGCTTGGCAAAGTCAATCTCGGCGATCAAATCGAAGGCACGCTGAAGAGCAACGACCAGCTCGGCTGGGAGTTCATGGGCAAAGCCAACGCGATGGAAGCGGTGGAGTCGGGCGACTGCTACGCCGCAATCGTCATCCCTTCCGACTTCAGCGAAGATCTGCCAACGTCGCCACCAACAGCAAGCATCGCCCCACGCTCGAATATTACGTGAACGAGAAGGCGAATCCGATTTCGCCGAAAATCACCGACCAAGGCGCGACCGTGGTCGACCGCACCGTCAACAACACCTTCGTCTCCACCGTCAGCGACGTGCTCGTCAAAGCCGTCAACTCGGCCAACGGCACCATCAGCGGCAACACCAACGCCATCGCCAACGAAACCATCGGCGAACTCGACAACACCAAGCGGAACGTAGGCACGATCCGCTCCGCAATCGCGGATCTCGACACCCAGTTAGCCAATGTGCCACAGCAGACAAAAGCAGCACGCAATGCCCTGAACGACGTGCAGCTGGCCGCGGCGAGCGCAGGCAGAGGACTAGCAGGCGCATCCACCGCCATCGGCACAGCGCAAACCCAGCTCAACACGCTTTCGTCCAACGCCAACAGCGCGCTGGAAACCGGATCCGGACTTGTTTCCCAAGCGACGGCGCAATCCACAGCCAGCATCAACCAGATCTCGTCGGCGGTATCCGCGGCAAGTGGATCGGCGCAGCAGGCGGTGACCGGCATGCAAAACATCACCGACAGCAATGCGAAACTGCTCGAGAAGCTCAAATCCGCCAGCGACAACGCGCAATACCAGCAAATCATCAGCAAACTGGAGAATACCAACAACACGGCAGCCGGAACACTCGCCGACCTCAAAACCCTGAGCGAGAACACACAGGCCACAGCCGGCAGCGTATCCAAACTGTCCACCGATTTCAACATAGGCACGCAGAACTCGCTCAAAAGCGCAGGCACGGCGCGCAACGCCATCAATTCAGGCGCACTGCCGCGACTGAATTCCGCGCTGGGCTCGCTGGCTGGGACGCCGGAACACTTGCCGGCACCGTGACCAGCCAGGACAGCGTGGTCAGGCAAACCAACATCGTGCTCGACCAACTCGACCAAGTGGCGTCAGACACCCGCATCGGCCTTGAGCAAACCGACCAGCAGCTGGCGAAGATGGAGACGAAGCTCACCACCGTCAGCACCGACCTGAAGGCGCTGGGCACTGCGGATCTGCTCGCATCGTTGACCGGCAGCAGTTCGCTTGACGCGGATAAGATCGCCTCGTTCATGGAGTCCCCGACCGTAATCGACACGAAGAACGTGTATCCCGTCAACTCCTACGGCTCCGGCATGGCTCCGCTGATGACCAATCTGGCACTGTGGGTGGGCGCGTTCGCCTTTGTGGTGATCTACAAAGTGGAGGTGGACGACGAGGGGCTTGAGGGTCTCGATCCGACCGCAACCGAAAAGTATCTGGCCCGATACCTGTTGCTCGGCACGATGGGCGTCATTCAAGGCGCGATCTGCACCGTTGGCGATCTGATACTCGGCGTGCAGACGGCTTGCGCGCCACTGTTCATACTGACCGGCATGATCACATCGCTGGTATATCTGAGCATCACGTACGCGCTGTCCACCACGTTCATGCACATCGGCAAGGGCCTGTGCGTGGCGTTGGTGATCGTGCAGATTCCAGGCGCTTCCGGCCTGTATCCGATCGAGATGATGCCGAAGTTCTTCCGCATGGTCTATCCGTTCGTGCCATTCAGCTATTCGATAGACGCATTCCGCGAGACCATCGCCGGCTTCTACGACGGCCATTGGATCAAGGCGATCGGCACGCTGCTGCTGTTTGCCGCCATGGCGTTCGTCATCGGTCTGGTGGTCCGTCCTCTGTTGGTCAACCTCAACCGACTGTTCGCCCGCGAAATCAAGGAAAGCGACATGATTATCGGCGAGGAAGTGGAGCTTCCGGAACGCGGATACAACATGTCCCAAGCCATTCAGGTGCTGGCCGACAAAGGCGGTTACCGCGAGGTGATCGAGGAACGCGCAAGTCGGTTCGCGGAACTGTACCCGAAACTCAAGCGCGGAGCTCTGGTGATCGGATTCGTAGTTCCGGTAACTCTGGCGGCGGTGTTCTCGTTCACCAACGGAGAGAAAGTGGTAGTACTGGCCACGTGGGTCGTCTGGATTCTGCTCATCATGGGCTTCCTCATGGTCATCGAATACATGCGCGATAATCTGAACCGTCAAGTGGAGCTCGGCCATTTGAGCGATGAATCGATCCGATCCATGCTGGTGGAGCGCCAAGCGGCACGCATCCGTCGCAAAAAGCGGGCGCAACAGGAACGGCGGAACAGACTGCTGCGCAAAACGCGGAGACGCACCAGCGGCAAACGCACGACATCCGATAATCGCAATACCAGCGTCATCAAAGAAACGACGGAAAACGTGACGGGCGTCAACCACAATGAAGATGACGGAATCGCCATACTGGTGCAGAAAATGCAGACGACCGGTCCAAGCGCCGCCGCGAACGATGCCGCCACGGACACCACCGAGACTACCGAGACCGCCGAGACAACCGAGACAACCGAAAACACCGAGGAAAGGAGCAACGCATGAAAACCATCTGGAAACTGTTCGTCGGCGACATCCGGCGAATCACCAGCAACGTCGTCTCCATCATCATCGTCATCGGACTCGTTGTGATCCCCGGCATCTTCACATGGTTCAACGTGGCCGC